>ENA-OYVY01000015-OYVY01000015.1-human-gut-metagenome-genome-assembly--contig:-NODE-15-length-149420-cov-11.229699_pt1 | contig 149420 bp, 126 predicted proteins | sample MGYA00244161_ERZ653379 | MGnify/ENA primary metagenome ERZ653379 (study PRJEB26926, sample SAMN06164900) | human gut metagenome | biome: ENVO:00009003; feature: ENVO:2100002; material: ENVO:00002003... | reverse complement strand
AATGTTCGGAGTAAACGACTCGTTTGATTCCCGCCTGTATGATTAATTTTGCACATTCAATGCAAGGGGAAGCTGTGACATACATGGTAGCACCGTCGCTGCTGTTGTTTGAACGGGCTATTTTGGTAATGGCATTTGCTTCTGCGTGCAATACATACGGTTTTGTCAGATTATTCTCATCTTCGCATACATTTTCGAAACCGGAAGGGGTTCCGTTGTATCCATCGGAAATAATCATCTTGTCCTTAACGATTAAGGCGCCTACTTTACGACGTTGGCAATAGGAGTTCTCTGCCCATATGCTCGCCATACGTATGTAACGTTTGTCAAGTTCTGATTGTTTCTTTTCAGTGTCCATGTTTCTTAACTAATTACCACTAACTACACGGAAAACCATACGGAATGTCTGAGTGTTAGATTGAGGTTTATATAAAAGGTATAAGTTGTTCTCATCTCCTTCGTAAGACGTTGCGTTGTTCAGGCCTTCAAGAAAGTTCTTGGCGAGTGCATCTCCACCATTGTTTCCTTCTACAGTTGCTTCGAATTTATTATTCTTACCATTGGCACTCCATGTACCTTCAAAGTTACCGGTGGTAGTAATTACTGTTCCCTTTATATTTCCTTTTATGATATCGCCTTCAACCGTACCCTCAAATATGACGTTGTATGTACCATTCTTGTTAAGTTCGTCATAAATCTTTGTTTTTTGAGCTTCATTCTCCCAAAAAGGAAACATATCATGTCCGCCATCCACAGTGATGTAATTTAGTTTCCAAGTTTTCCCGGTAAAGATAGCAGCCACATCATCCGAATCATTACATCCGGTGAATAGAGGGAGCAATAGCAACAGCCCAAGTATTTTACTTATATTTCTCATCATCAATCTCTTTAATACTTATTATTAATTTTTTATCCCGTTTCTGATTAATAAAGCGTCAATGGTCGGTTCTTGTCCACGGAAGCGTTTGTAAAGTACCATTGGATGTTCTGTCCCTCCTTTCGACAAGATATTATTGCGGAATGATTCGGCGACGTCCTGATTGAATATCCCTTTTTGTTTGAAAAGCGAGAAAGCGTCTGCATCCAGTACCTCTGCCCATTTATAACTATAATATCCGGCTGAATATCCGCCTGCAAAGATATGAGAAAACTGTGTACTCATACAGGTTTCTTTCACTACCGGCAATATTTGTGCCTTTTTCCATGCCTCTTGTTCGTAGACCTTCACGTCTCCTTCGAAAGGTACGTTACGTGTGTACCACGCCATATCAAGTAAGCCGAAACTGATTTGGCGGAGGCAGGCGTAGGCTACATTGAAGTTTGAAGCATCCACAAGACGTTGAATTAATTCATCCGGCAGTACTTCTCCGGTCTGATAATGACGGGCAAAGGTGTTGAGAAAATCTTTCTCTATGGCGAAGTTTTCCATAATCTGTGAAGGAAGTTCCACAAAGTCCCAATATACATTAGTCCCGCTTAAACTCTTATATGTAGAGTTGGCAAACATACCATGCAGGCTGTGACCGAATTCATGCAAGAATGTCTCTACTTCATTGAAAGTCAACAAAGCCGGCTTGTTCTCGGTCGGCTTGGTGAAATTCATGACGACGGATATATGTGGACGGCTGTTTTCACCAGTCTTTTTATCTATCCATTGTTCTTTGTAACTTGTCATCCAGGCACCGGCACGTTTCCCAAGACGGGGATGGAAGTCCGTATATAAGATAGCTAAAAACTGCCCATCCTTATCAAACACTTCGTAGGCCTCTACTTCTTTGTGATAAACCGGAATTTCTGTATTCTTCCGGAAAGTAATTCCGTATAGTTTCTCTGCCAATCCGAACACCCCTTTTTTTACTTGTTCGAGCTCAAAGTAGGGGCGAAGCATTTCTTCGTTAATATTGAATTTCTTATCTTTCAGTTTGTTTGAGTAATAGCTCCAGTCCCATGGCATTAAAATGAAGTCATTTCCTTGTTCCAGACGTGCTAGTTCCTGTACATCCTTATATTCCGCTTCGGCTGTGGGAGTGTAAGCTTCCAATAACTGATTGAGAAGTTTGTATACAGCTCTGCTGTTTTCAGCCATTCTCCTCTTTAATGTATATTCCGCATAGTCCTTGTATCCTAGCAGTTGAGCTATCTTCATGCGTGTATTGGCTATCTTCTTTACGATATCGATATTGTTGAATTCGTTATCGTGGGTACACTTGGTATTGTAAGCCATATACAGTCTATGACGTAAATCGCGGTTGTCAGCATAAGTCATAAAGGGAACATAACTTGGGGCGTGCAGGGTGAAGGCCCAGCCTTTTTTCCCTTCGCTTTTGGCTGTTTCGGCAGCAGCTTCTACGATAATCTCCGGTAGTCCGGCAAGGCTTTCTTTTTTTGTCAGCAGCATTTGATAGCTGTTAGTCTCTTTCAGGTTGTTTTCGCTGAAGTCAAGTGTCAACTTACTCAATTCGGTGGTCAGCTTGCGGTATTCTTCTCTCGCTTCCCCTTCCAGATTGGCACCGTGTCGTACAAAGCTGTTGTATGCGTTTTCAAGCAACTGACTTTGTTCCTGTGTCAGTTGTAAAGTCTCTTTTTGATCGTACACTTCTTTCACGCGGGCGAATAGCTTTTCATTCAGCGTGATATTATTGCTGTGCTCACTGAGCAACGGCATAATCTTTTGAGCCAGTTCTTGCAGATCGTCGTTCGTTTCGGCACTAAGCATATTGCCGAAGACTGAAACCACTCTATCCAGTAGTTCACCCGATTCTTCGAACGCTTCGATTGTATTATTGAAGTTCGCTTTTTCCGGATTTAGTATGATAGCATCTATTTCCGCATTCTGTTGCTTGATACCTTCGAGGATCGCAGGCTCGTAATGCTCTGTTTTAATCCGGTCAAAGGGCACGGTTGCGTGCGGTGTCTGGTATTGCCCGAAGAAAGGATTTTGGGCATTTGTTATATTGTTCATAGTGCAAACAAGTATCAATGTTATTAATAATCTCTCCATAGAACTACAAAACTACTAAAATTGTAGCTTATTCAACGGATAACAGCTTGCTTTTTAACAATATATAAAATGAGATGTATAAAAAAACCGCTACGGTTTCTCGCAGCGGTTTTCTATATTATTCAGGCTTCTAATTAAGCGTTAACTGATGCCATGTGAGCGATCAAGTCAAGAACTTTGTTAGAGTAGCCGATTTCGTTGTCATACCAAGATACAACTTTAACGAATGTATCAGTCAAAGCAATACCAGCTTTTGCATCGAAGATAGAAGTACGAGTGTCACCCAAGAAGTCAGAAGAAACAACTGCATCTTCAGTGTAACCCAAAACACCAGCCAATTCACCTTCAGAAGCTTCTTTCATAGCTGCACAGATTTCAGCGTATGTAGCCGGTTTAGCCAAGTTAACTGTCAAGTCAACTACAGAAACATCCAAAGTCGGAACACGCATTGACATACCAGTCAATTTACCGTTCAATTCAGGAATAACTTTACCTACAGCTTTAGCAGCACCAGTAGATGAAGGGATAATGTTGCCAGAAGCAGCACGACCACCTCTCCAGTCTTTCATAGAAGGACCGTCAACTGTTTTCTGAGTAGCTGTTGTAGAGTGAACTGTAGTCATCAAACCGTCAGTGATACCCCATTTGTCATTCAATACCTTAGCGATAGGAGCCAAACAGTTAGTAGTACAAGAAGCATTAGAAACGAACTGAGTACCTTTAACATAAGTCTTTTCGTTTACACCGCAAACGAACATCGGAGTATCATCTTTAGAAGGAGCTGACATAACTACATATTTAGCACCAGCTTCGATATGAGCCTGAGCTTTTTCTTTAGTCAAGAACAAACCAGTAGATTCAACTACGTATTCAGCACCGATTGCATCCCACTTCAAGTCAGCCGGATTTCTTTCAGCTGTTACGCGGATTGCATTGCCGTTCACGATCAATTTGCTATTTTCTACGTCAGCTTCGATAGTACCGTCAAATTGTCCGTGCATAGTGTCATACTTCAACATATATGCTAAGTAATCAACCGGGCAAAGGTCATTGATACCTACGATCTGAATATCGTTTCTTTTCTGAGCTGCACGGAATACAAAACGGCCGATACGACCAAATCCGTTAATACCTACTTTAATCATTTTGTTTAAATTTTAAAGGTTTTATAATATAGCTTTTAAACACTCTACGTTGGAATGTTGTTAAACGTTTAGTATTTATTTCCTAAACGCGGTGCAAAAATAAGAATTTGTTTTTATATTCGCACATAAATTCATATTAAAATAAAAAAAAATGGGAAAAAGTAGCTTCTTGCAAGATTTTAAGGCGTTCGCAATGCGCGGAAACGTCATTGACATGGCAGTCGGTGTCATCATCGGTGGAGCCTTCGGTAAAATAGTATCTTCCATTGTGGCCGATGTCATCATGCCTCCCATCGGATTGCTGGTAGGTGGCGTGAACTTTACAGATTTGAAACTACAATTAAAGCCGGCCGAAGTAGTGGATGGAGTTGAAAAAGCTGCCGTAACGTTGAATTATGGCAACTTCCTACAAGCCACTTTCGACTTTATCATCATTGCTTTTTCTATATTCTTATTTATAAGATTACTTGCCAAACTGAATCGCAAGAAAGAAGAAGTCCCTGCTCCCGCTGCCCCGCCTGCCCCCAGCAAGGAGGAGGTATTACTTACAGAAATCCGTGATTTGTTGAAAGAACAAACTGACAAAAAATAAAATATTATTCACAAAAAAACGGACTGCCCCTCAAGCGCTTGTCGGACAGCCCGTGATCTACATACTAGCCGACATTTCCTAAACTTTCCAATCTTTTTTTGCATATTTTCCCACAAGGAAGCAGGAAGAACAAAGTTTTTCCAATTCAATTATAAAAAGCCTCAACAGCATGACGGATTTTTATTTTTTCTGAGTATCTTTGCGGCACGAAATCATTTACATATCTTAATAATATATGCAAGAAAAGATCATTATTCTCGACTTCGGTTCACAAACCACACAGCTCATAGCCCGTCGCGTTCGCGAACTGAATACTTATTGCGAGATTGTGCCTTACAACAAATTTCCACACAATGATCCGTCCGTAATCGGCGTTATCCTTTCGGGAAGCCCCTTCTCTGTTTATGATGAAAGCGCCTTTAAAGTCGATTTGAGTGACATTCGCGGAAAGTATCCTATTTTGGGTATCTGCTATGGTGCACAGTTCATGTCTTATACGAACGGTGGAAAAGTAGAACCGGCCGGCACACGTGAATACGGACGTGCGCACCTTTCCACTTTCGACCAAGAAAACCCACTATTGAGGAACGTTCGTGAGCACTCACAAGTATGGATGAGCCACGGAGATACCATCACCGCCATTCCGGAGAATTTCAAAATTATCGCTTCAACAGATAAAGTAGCCATCGCTGCTTATCAAATAAAGGAAGAGAAAGTATGGGGAGTACAGTTCCACCCGGAAGTGTTCCACAGCGAAGACGGAACCCAGCTCCTGAAAAATTTTGTAGTCAACATTTGCGGAGGGAAACAGGACTGGAGTGCTGCCTCCTTCATTGAAACGACTGTAGCCGAACTGAAAGCGCAACTGGGAAATGACAAAGTAGTATTGGGGCTGAGTGGCGGAGTAGACTCATCCGTAGCAGCCGTATTACTAAATAAAGCGATAGGCAAGAATCTTACCTGCATTTTTGTAGATCACGGCATGCTGCGTAAGAACGAATTCAAAAATGTACTTCATGATTATGAATGTCTCGGACTGAATGTAATCGGAGTAGATGCCAGCCAAAAATTCTTCAGCGAACTGGCAGGTGTGGAAGAACCTGAAAAAAAGCGTAAGATTATCGGCAAAGGTTTTATTGACGTATTCGATGAAGAAGCTCATAAGATTAAAGATGTGAAATGGCTGGCACAAGGCACCATTTATCCTGACTGTATCGAGTCATTAAGCATCACCGGCACTGTAATCAAAAGTCATCACAACGTAGGTGGACTACCTGAAAAAATGAATTTGAAACTATGCGAGCCTCTGCGTCTGCTATTCAAGGATGAAGTACGCCACGTAGGTCGTGAACTAGGTATGCCGGAACATCTGATTACACGCCATCCATTCCCCGGACCAGGACTTGCGGTACGTATTTTAGGTGATATCACTCCCGAGAAAGTACGTATTCTGCAAGACGCCGATGATATCTATATCCAAGGATTGAGAGACTGGAAAGTGAAAGATTCGGATGGAAACGAAACATCCCTTTACCATCAAGTATGGCAGGCAGGCGTAATCTTGCTACCCGTACAAAGTGTGGGAGTAATGGGGGACGAACGTACATACGAACGTGCCGTTGCCCTGCGTGCCGTAACTAGTACGGATGCCATGACCGCCGACTGGGCTCATCTTCCTTATGAATTTATGGCTAAGGTTTCAAACGACATCATCAATAAGGTAAAAGGCGTAAACCGCGTATGCTATGACATCTCGTCCAAACCGCCTGCCACAATTGAGTGGGAATAATAGACAACCAACTAATAACTTAAAAACAACATAACGGAATGAAACAAGATATGATTGTTATCTTGGATTTGGGAAGTACCGAAAACACCGTGCTTGCCAGAGCCATTCGTGCTTTGGGTGTATATAGTGAAATTTACCCGCACGATATCACAGCCGCCGAGCTGAAAGCATTGCCCAATGTAAAGGGTGTCATTATCAATGGTGGCCCAAACCATGTGATTGACGGAGTGGATATTGACGTGCTTCCCGAGATTTACAAAGCAGGAGTTCCCGTAATGGCTGCCGGTCATGACAAAGCATGCTGCGAAGTGAAGCTCCCCCAACTGACGGATGATGTGGAAGCAATAAAGAATGCAGTGCAATCGTTTGTTTTTGATACTTGCAAGGCAGAGGCCAACTGGAATATGACAAACTTTGTCAATGACCAAATTGAATTGATCCGTCGCCAAGTAGGCGATAAGAAAGTTTTATTGGCGCTTTCCGGAGGTGTGGACAGTTCTGTAGTAGCAGCCCTGTTGCTAAAAGCCATCGGCAATAATTTGGTATGTGTACATGTGAACCATGGATTAATGCGCAAAGGTGAATCGGAAGCAGTGATTGAAGTTTTTAAAAATCAGTTGAACGCTAATTTAATTTACGTGGATGCTACAGACCGATTCCTGAGTAAACTAGAAAATGTAGCTGATCCGGAGCAGAAACGCAAGATTATCGGTGGTGAATTTATTCGTGTGTTCGAAGAAGAAGCCCGTAAGCTAAATGGAATCGACTTTTTGGGACAAGGTACAATTTATCCTGATATCGTAGAAAGTGGTACTAAAACAGCCAAAATGGTAAAATCCCATCACAATGTAGGTGGCTTACCCGAGGATTTACAGTTTGAATTAGTAGAACCTTTACGCCAGTTGTTCAAAGACGAAGTCCGTGCCTGCGGAGTGGAACTTGGTTTACCATACGATATGGTCTACCGTCAGCCGTTCCCCGGTCCTGGTTTGGGAGTGCGCTGTTTGGGGGCTATCACTCGTGACCGCCTGGAAACTGTTCGCGAATCGGACGCCATCTTGCGTGAAGAATTCCAACTGGCAGGCTTGGACAAGAAAGTATGGCAATATTTCACCGTAGTACCCAATTTCAAATCAGTAGGCGTGCGTGACAATGCCCGTTCATTTGACTGGCCTGTTATTATCCGAGCTGTCAACACCGTAGATGCTATGACAGCTACTATCGAACCGATAGACTGGTCCATTCTGATGAAAATTACCGACCGTATTCTAAAAGAAGTAAAGAATGTGAACCGCGTATGCTATGACCTGTCGCCCAAACCAAATGCTACCATTGAGTGGGAATAAGAAATGTATTTCAAACCATGTAAGATCCCGAAACTAAAAGTTTCGGGATCCTTTTTATATTCAGGCTCTTCACTTTGCCCAAAATGACACTAGGGCAAGAACCATAAAGCTTTTCGCTTCTTTTAATTTCTTCCGGTTCAATATTTGCATCCAAAGAATCAAAGCTCTATAATCTCCTCATTACAAATGGTCAGTTTGCCGACCCCGTTTTCTGTAACTACCCAAGAATTTTCAATGCCGACCGGTCCTACTCCCGGCAATACGATTTTAGGTTCAAGGGCAAACACCATTCCTTCCTCCAACTCCCTCCGAATACGCGGAGCCAACACTGGTGCCTCATTGATCTCCAACCCGATGCCGTGCCCTATAAAACGTGCCTGCTGGGACACCCCCATAAAACGATCGGCAAATCCAGCTTTCGTCACGATCTCAATGGCCGCATTATAAAGATCCTCGCATACCACACCAGGCGCTGTCATAGAAGCAACCTTATCCTGTACTTCAAGACAAACTTGATGAGCTGCATAAGCCTCATCATTTAATTTTCCAATGGAGAACACACGACTCATATCACACATATATCCGTAAAAGTTTCCCCCTATATCCACCATTACACTATACCCCTCTTTCAACAAAGTTCCATTCATTCCTCCGGGCAAAGACGGGTCCAATCCCTTACCACCTAAGGCAAAATCATAAGGCGAAGGAGTAGCTGCATTATCTCCGGCCAACACACTTCCCATAAATATCTCCATACTCTGACCAAATACTCTGAATATTCCCAGACAACCTTCCAGTCGCATCAGGCGTTCCACCTCAACAGATAGTTCACGATCAGTCATCCCCGGATGGTATACATCGGGAATCTTACTATATGCCCGAGCATGTAAAGCAGCCGACCGACGAAAAAGTTCAATCTCCAACGGAGTCTTTACGCTACGCGCTTCACGAATAATAGCAGTTCCATCCACTACCTCCGATCCAGGATAAAGAGATGCAAGACGCATATAGTCCGCATAAGGCAGTTCCCCACCTTCCAACATTATCTTTGAAGCTACAGGTATACCATTTTCTTTTAACAAGTCCACCATCTGCTCGGGTTTACGGATAGGGAATACAAATTCTCCCACAATATTATTAGGACGTTTCACAAAGAGAAGCGCCGGTGAATGAAGCGGTAAAAAAAGATAGCCGTTCACTATCTCACCATACGTATAAAGCAAATTTACATTACAAGCTATCAGGGCTGCATCAATACCTTGTTGGGCCATCAAATAGCGTATTTTATCTCGACGAAATTTCAATTCGGGTTGTAACATAAGTAATATTATCTGATTATTTAAAATACTGAGTACAAAAATAACAGATTTCAGTCAGTATAAAGGATAGTAGTTCCAAAAAAGAGAAAGGATATATTAAAACTCACTAATTTTGGATGATTGGTTTGAAAACAGTGTTCAATTATATTAAATTTGCAAACGAATTAATAAACAAAATATTTTTCATGTTCAACGGTATCAAGAAATATGTGGTAAGAATAGTATGTGTAATTATGTTATTACTCGTACAATTTGATGTATGCGCTCCACTAATTGATGCCAATCTGGCTATGGTAGAAACGATGGAACAGCCCACCCTGCCTTCTGACAACAATGAAGAAAGCGGAGGAGAAGAGACTTATTATTTCATGTCGGGACGTGCACAACTACCGAACAGTCGTTTTTTACCCTGTACTATTGACATGATTATCAATCTTTTTGCTATTCCCCAAGTTCCGGTACAGAGTTATACACCTGTTAGTGAAAATCTGGGAAAAGTGGTACATCATCACATTATCTTTTGTGTATACCGCATTTAATATGTCACATTAAAGTATCTTCATACATATTGGTCTTGTATTCTGAGAAATCTGAATGCAAGCCGAATCTTTTATTTACTCAAACTCAATTATTAATCTTTTTAAATTGTATTCGTAATTTCATGAAGAGTAATTTTCAGAAAATTGCGGTCCTGTGTACATGTACAGGATTGCTATGCTCTTGTGGTCAATCGGACAACAAGCAGGAACATCACAAAGAATTCATTCCCATCACCATTCTTCACCCCACAACCATTGAGTTTCCACGCTCGTATGTAGCTGATGTGCAAGCTATACAGTTTGTAGAAATTAAGCCCAAAGTGGAAGGTTTTGACCAAAAATCTATCCCCAAGGTTCAAGAAAAGGCGAAACAGCGTGAATGATTTGTGAGTCAGTCGGTTCTGTTTTTTTGAGCCTTTCGGCGCAAAACCTCGAAAAGACGGGGTTATACCAACTTCGGACAGAGCAACGTTACCAAAACATTACCACCTCCTTTGCAAGTGAGGATGGGGAAAAGCGGTAACGAACAGTGTAAAATCCGACCTGAACTTCGGGGATTACCTCCTGCAAAGGTACGTCGATGAAAAGAAAACAGGCAAATAAATTGCGAATTGTTTCTTTACCATTGAACGACAATGTTTTGCATAGCAACAAATAACCTGACAATGAATAGTTTTGTAAACCGTAAAAAGTCAGAGTTATGCGTAGTACGTTTAAGGTTCTGTTCTACCTCAAAAAGAACGCCCCCAAGAAGAACGGTTCCGTTCCCGTGATGTGCCGTATCACCATTGACGGTACGATAGCCCAGTTCAGTTGCAAATGCGACATCCATCCCGACTTGTGGGACATCAAGAGCAACCGAGCTTCGGGAAAAAGTACCGTGGCCTTGGAAACCAATCGTTTCTTGGACAAGATACGTGTCGGCATCAATGCCAAATACAAGGAGATAGCCGAGCGGGATAACTATGTCACTGCCGAGAAAGTGAAGAACGCTTTCTTGGGTTTGGAAATGCGGCACGAAACCCTGCTGAAAGTCTTTGCCCAGCACAATGAGGACTTTTTCAAACAGGTCGATGCAGGCTTGAGATGCCCATCCACTTACCACAAGTATTGCACGGTCTATAAGCATTTGGAGGAGTTTATCAAGACCCGCTACCGTGTCAGCGACATTGCTTTGAAAGAACTCACTCCGGCTTTCATTACCGATTTCGACATCTTCCTGCGCACCGAAAAGCAATGCTGTAACAACACGGTATGGATTTACATGATGCCCCTGCGCCGTATGATTACCATTGCCCGGAACCACGGATGGATAGTCCGTGACCCGTTCGTGGATTACAGTATATCCGCCGAGAGTACCGACAGGGATTATCTGACCAAGGATGAAATCCGCCGACTGTTGGATTTGAAGTTCAGGCGTAAATCAATGGAGCTGGTTCGGGATTTGTATGTCTTCTGCTGCTTTACGGGCTTGTCCTTTACCGACATGAAGAACCTGACCAAGGACAATCTTCAAACTTCCTTTGACGGTAAACTCTGGATTATGACCAAGCGACAAAAGACGGGTGTGGAATCCAACATCATGCTCTTGGATATTCCGAGGCAGATTATCGAAAAGTACGATGGTATGGCAAATGACAACCTGCTTCTGCCCGTTCCGCGTTATATGACCGCTTGCAAGAACATCAAGAAAATCATCGAGCTCTGCGGTATCGAAAAGGAAATTACGTGGCATACCAGCCGCCATACCATGGCGACGGAAATCTGCCTGACCAACGGCGTTCCCATCGAAACCCTTTCCAAGATGCTCGGACACACGAACATTCGCACCACGCAGATTTACGCCAAAATCACACACGAAAAGGAAAGTCGGGATATGGCAGCACTCTCCGATAAGTTGAGCAAGATAGAGCAATTCAATGGTATCACTATATAATAAGGAGGACGAACGATGAAAAGAGAAATCATAACCATTGGAGAGAATGGAAAGGTACATATCCCGACAGCTCCCGTTTGGATGTCGGCTTGCGAAATAGCCGCCTTGTTCGGAGTATTCTCCGGTAAGGTAAACAGTCACATCAAATCTGTCTTCAAAGAGGGTTTACTCAGAGAAGATGAGGCGATGCAAACCCTATTGTTCAAGGGCGGTGCGGTGGATTTATACAACATTGAGATGATAATGATGCTGTCATTTCGTTTTGCCTCTCCTCACGCCCAACTCTTCCGCAAATGGGCTATCAGGAAACTTACCCAAAAGAAATCTACCACTTCGCTACTTGTATGTTACAACAAAGATGGATGGTATAGTTAAATATGAGAACAGGCAGTAAGAAGCTCTTTTCTTACTGCCTGTTTCTTGTCAAGGCTTCTCAAACCGAGGACGGTAATTCTCCTGCAATAGCTTTTTCACATCCTCTTCCCGGTAGAGTACCTTTCCGCCTAACTTGATAAAGGGGATTCTCCCCATATTACGATAGTCTTGCAACGTGCGTCGGTTGATATGCAACAGGCGGGACAACTCATCATCCGTCAGATAGCGATGCCCGTCAAGCAGAGGTCTGTTCTTTTTACGCAGGACATCAATCCCCTTTATCATGCGGTCGCTCGCGTTGAGAAAGTGCGCAATCTCTTCGCTGTTCTTGGTCTTTACGTCATTGTCCATATTTTACATCGGATTTAGTGGTGATACTATTTATTGGTTATAAACGTAGAGGATTGTTCGAGCAGTTTTCCGACATCCTCCGGCTTGTAGAACATCTTATGCCCTATTTGCGTATAGGGCAGCATTCGGTTGCTGCGGTAGGTTTGCAAGGTACGCAAACTGATGTTCAGGATCTGGCAGACATCCTGATTGTCCATCCACCTGCCCATACGCTTCTCGTCACACTCCCGACACAAGGCATCGACTTTGGCGGTCAAAATGCGGAAACGCTCCATCATGACTTCATACGTTTTCTTCTCGATTGTTATTACTTCCATATCTCTGTCCGTTTTAATGTTACACTTTGTGCAAATGTACTTACGGAGTAAGTATTCAAAACCGGCTTTTCCCTTACTGCGTACTTGTGGCTTCGATATGGATACTTTTGTCGTGTGGCTTTTGGAATCAGACTGAAAAATCTCTATTCAGTACATATTTAGCATACAATCCGGACGGTTTCAACACCCGAACTTTGCACCATAATCAAATTCAAAGAATTATGGATGTCATAACAATCGAAAGCAAAGCCTACCACGAGCTGATGGGCAAAATAGAGAAGATTCTCCGGTATATAGAGAAGGAAGAAAAGGCAAAGGCGGAGTATGAGAACCGACTCGTCACCAATGATGAGTTAGCCGAAATACTCGGTATCAGCAAACGTACCCTCCAGCGTATGCGCAGTGCGGACAGAATCAACTACAAGATGATTTATGGACGTTGCTACTACGACCTGCAAGACATTGAGGAGGCGATACGTAACAGAAGCCTCTATTGTAACCCGAAAAATATGGAAGAGCTACGACACAATTTCAAACTCAAAAGCAGGAGGATTAAGGATGGAACTATTGGATAGAGAGACCTTTCTTGAATGGATGGAACGCCTCATGAAGCGTTTCGATGACTTGAAACGGACGACTCCCGACATACCCCAACGTCCGATGATAAATGGTGAACCGCTGCTGGATAACCAAGAGGTATGCCTGATGCTTCAAATCAGCAAGCGTACCCTGCAACGTTATCGGGCATCGGGTACGCTTCCTTTCCACATCGTTTACCACAAGACGTGGTATCTGGAATCGGAAATCCTTTCCTTTATGCAAACCCACTTTACGGAAAATCTCAAACGCAAGAGGAAGAGATCTCCCAAAGACACGTAAATACGGATTGTACGCAACAGCAAAGCCCCCGTTTTGTCGTAATGACAAGTCGGGGGCTGCTGTTTGAATGTGATGATAACATTACAGATTATATTTTCGGTCTGACAACGAACACCTTTTCCGCCAGAGACGGCGGCAGTCCGTCCATCGAGGGCTGTGTAGCGGAGCTACTCTGCCCGTTTCTTTCCAACGGTCTGTCGGTTTGAGCCACAGAGGCGCCTGCGGAGAGGGCATCGACAGTCGGCTCAATCAGACGTGACCGTTCCATTTCTTCCGTCTTTCCTTCGCCGTCTCGCATCATCTCCGTTTCTTCTTGCTCACTCTCTCCCTGTTCAATCGGTTTTAGAGAGAGCTGTATCTTGCGGTCAAGGGCGGCGAGTTCCGTTTTGAGGTCTTTGAGCTGCTCTTCCTTTTTCCAAGAGCCGTTCACGACCTCCTGCAAAACAGGAATATCCTTGGCTATCTTTTCCGTGTCAGCCTTAAACTTCTCAATCAAGCCGGGTATCTTCTCCAAGGCATTCAGGAAGTTCATGCAGGCGAGTTGCGGGTCAGCCGCAATCCTACCGTTGTTGTAGCTGTATTTCATCCCGCTTTCTCCCATCACGAAGAACTTGTTCTGCGAAAGGTCGAAAAGGTCTTTGGAAGAGGACTCCGTCTTGACCACAAGATTAAAGCCGTAGAGCGTTCCGATATTGAAATACTCTCCCCGTGTACAGGCTTTCTCGTTGATTTCCGCGAGTTTGGCAGCAATGCGTTTCGGGTCGCTGCCTTCCACCCCTTTGAGCGTTATCGGATTGAGAATATTGCCGTCCTTACCCTTCTGCACACGGCTTTGGTACAAATCCCAGTCACTTTGGAAACGGGCAATCAACTCCTTGTTGCCGTCCACCGTTCGCACAACTTCGTCCAATCGGCTTCGGGAGGATGACTTACTGCGAATGAACGCCTGCCGTTCGCTGTCCAAACCGGCAATCTTCTTTTCCAACTTTGCCTTCTCCAATAAATCGGTATTCCCGGAGAGGATGGCGACGTATTCGGAAAAATTCATTCCCGACTTCTCGTCCATACTTCCCTCATCAATGGTACGGCTGCCCATACGGTTGTTTTTAAGCTGTTCGATGAAGAGTTGCTTGTTGTGCAACAGGTTGAATTTATAGCTGTCAAGCGACTTTTCCACGGCGTAGATGATGACATCCACCTTATTGTCCGCATGAAATTTGGCTACCTCGTTCCCCTTACGCACGGCTCGCCCGTCCCTCTGCTCCAAGTCGGAAGGACGCCACGGCGTGTCCAAATGATGGATGGCCACGGCACGTTTTTGGGCGTTCACACCCGTGCCGAGCATACTCGTAGAACCGAAAAGCACTCGAATTGAACCTTCATTCATTCCCGCGATGAGCGTCTTTCGTGCCTTGTCAGTCTTGGCTTCCTGAATAAAGCGTATCTCCTGAGCAGGAATGCCGTGATCTTCCACCAACTTTCGTTTGATTTCGCTGTAGGGATTCCATTCACCGGGCTTGTAAGTGCCGAGGTCGCTGAACACAAACTGCGTTCCTTTCTGTGCGTCAAACTTGTGGTAGTACTCCGCAATCTTGGCGGCACAGTGGGAAGCCTTGTTGTCCACATGATCTCCGTATCTGTCGGGGTCAATGAGCCTCAGATCCAAGCTCATCTTCCTCGCCATATCGGTGGCTATAAGCATCTTGGCTTTCTCTTCCCGTTCGGAGAGTTTGGGACGTCCCAGCAGTTCCGCGTTGCCCGTCTTGGCAAATTCCACCAATTTGGCGATGAACTCCTCCTGTTCGGGAGTGGGCGGTATGTTGTGCATAATCTCATTCTTTTCGGGGCGGTCTATGCCGATGTCCTTTGCCGTCCGGTAATCGGTGATTTGAGCATAGAACGCAGCTAATTCCGGCACTTTGATGAAATAGCGGAAACGCTCCTTCTGCACGATTTCATTGGTGACGGAGAACTCATAGTCCACCGACTTCTTGGCGAAGATGGCAGCCCACGCGTCAAAGGTCTTGATATTCTGTGCTTCGAGGGCTTGGGGACGCAGGTACTTGAACAGCAGGTACAACTCCGTGAGGGAGTTCGATATGGTCGTACCCGAAAGGAAGGTGGCTCCCAAGTCTTTTCCCGTCCGCTCTTGTATGGTGCGGATGGCAAAGAGCATGTTGAGTGCACGCTGGCTTCCTTCGCTGTTGCCAAGCCCTGCCACTCTGTCGTGGCGGGTGTTGAACATCAGGTTCTTGAATGTATGCGACTCGTCCACGAACAGATGGTCAATGCCCATTGTCTTGAAATCCACTATATCGTCCTTGCGATTCTCTATCTTGAACTTGATTTCATCCAGCTTCGCCTGCAAGTTCATCTGCCGCTTGACAAGTCCTTTCTCCATTGCACGGGAAATACTATGCCCTTGTCGGCGCAGAACTTCCAAGTTCTCTTCCACACTGTCCAACTCGTCCTGAAGGATTCTTTGCTGTATCTCGTCCGATTGCGGTATCATCCCGAATTGGTCGTGCGTGAGGATAATGCAGTCCCAGTTATTGTTCTTGATGTCGTGGAAAATCCGTTGCCGCTTGTCGGGCGTGAAATCATTCTTGCCCGGATAGAGCAGTTTTGCATTCGGGTAAGCCGTTTGGAAGGTCTGTGCTATCTCCTGCACGTTGGCCTTGAGAGCGAGTATCATCGGCTTGTTCGCCAAGCCGAGCCGTTTCATCTCATAGGCTGCCGTACACATGATAAGCGTTTTCCCTGCCCCTACTTGATGGTCACAGATACCTCCTCCGTTAAGCTTTAACATCCACACGGCATCCTTCTGACTGTCGTACAGGCTTTCGATGCCCAAACCTTTCAGATTGAGGTCGGGGAATGTCTGGTGAGAGCCGTCGTATTGGGGACGGACAAAGCAATTAAAGGTGTCATTGTAGAGTTTCTCCAACCGCTGCTTGAACTCATCGCTCTGTTCGTTCAGCCAATCGGTAAAGCCGTTTCGGATCTCGTCGATTTTGGCGTTTGCCATCTGTATGGCTTCCGTGTCCCGTACCTTGACCTCCTTGTCGCCGACCATGATTTTCTTGGTAATGTCGGGCGTCGTATTCAGCAGGGCATGCTTCATCAGGGCAATGCCGTCGTATCGACGATGCTGTCCCCGTACACAGAACCTGTCCCAGATATTGGCATTGTGCATCCGTGCCTCCACGGAATACTCGTCCGCACTTGAATTGTAGCGTATCGTCACCTCCGTGTCGAAAAGGTGCGAGGCATAATCGGAGTAGAGATTTACGGGAATCCATCGCTCCCCGAAGTTGAAATCCAAGTCCACGAAAGGAATCGGTTCGGGGATGGCATCCTTCAGTGCCTGCAAGGAGGCTTGCGCCCTTGCGTCCTCCGGATGCTCCAAGAGATATTGTCCGATACGCTCCGATGCGGCAACCACATTGCCCGATATGAACTTCTCGGCGATTTCATATTCTCCCTCCAAGGGATTGTAGTAAATCCTGCCGTGCAATTCGGAGAGCATCTCTTCCTCGGAGGTGTCGGGAAGCAAAGAGAGCATATACTCGGTGTCCACCGCTCCGAATTTATTGAGTGAAGCCGAGAGCGCCTCTTGGGCATTGCTCACCTCTGTCACCTCGTGCAGGCTGAAAGAAACGGGCTGACGGAAAATATCGGCTTTGAGCGTTTCTTTATCCACCTTCCGTTCCAAGAAAAGGATTTCCCTGCCACCGGCATCCATCAGGATCTGCTCGTGGTTCTTGCGGTCGTTCAGATACCCGTACTGCCGCACGAAACGGTCGTACAGTTCATTGAGGTTCTGTCGCAGGGATTCATTCGCCACCTTGCGTTCCGCTTCATAATCATAGAGGGCGTGGTAGGCATCCCGCAGGTCTATGTAGAGCAACATTTTCTGCCGCTCTTGGGATGGGAGGTCTATGGGCTGGAACATTCGGTTGTCCTCCATATCACGGACAAGCATTCCGACCTGAAAGTCCGAAGCCAGCAAAGAACCCTCTCTGAGGTGTTCATGCCATAAGCCCTCATAGGGACGCTGCTGCATCCCTTTCTCCTTGTCCTGCTGCCACCATAGCTCGTTCGTGTCTTTCAGTCCGTGTGCCGTCTCACCGCTTTGGGAAGCCTCGGAAAAAAGGGAAGGTGAAGGAACGGGCTTCTGTTTTGCGGCAGTTTTACGTTTGGGCTTTTCCTCCGGGATAACATTGCCGAAAAGGTCGAGCAGTTGTACCTGCGGGGTGACACTGCTTCGGGGATGCTCCACAGGCTGTTCCTTTTTCGGTTGCACCACCTCTTGATGTGGTTGCTCTTCTTTCGAAACGGCTGGCATAAGTGTTGGCTCTTCCTGCTTGACTTCGGGAGAAACGGAAACGGCAACTTTGGGCTGTTCCTGAATGGGGATATGCTTTTGGTACAACGCCATATCCAAGCGTTTGGCTAAATCAGCCCGCAGGATTTTACCCATATCGGTGGCGATGCCTTCCGCTCCGCCCTCATGTTTGAATAGGATGGCAGGTTTACCGTAAGGGTCGGTGTCCTGCTTCCACTCGGTATGTACGATCTGTGACATACTTCGCAGATAAGTGTTGAACAGCACTCCGCTGGGGCGTTTCTCGCTCTTGATGAAACGCTGTTCCTCTTCGGTCAAACTTGTCTTTTCGCTCTGCTTTTGCAGGACGATAAGGTCACTGCCCACTTCTGTCCCCGCATTTTCCGAGAAGAGATTATTAGGAAGGCGAATCGCCGAGATAAGGCGGGTATGGTTCATCAGCCACTCCCGAACAGGCTCGTTCGTCGGGGCATTCATAACGCCTTGCGAGGTGATGAATGCCAGCACGCCACCCTCACGGAGCATATCCACCCCCTTGATGAAAAAGTAATTGTGCAGGGACATGCGGGCGACCTTTCGGGCAGGTTCGTACGTCTTGCTGAAAACAGGGTCGAAGACAGCCATATCTCCGAAAGGAATGTTGCTGCTAACCACATCGAAGGAACCGTTGAGCTTGGATTCGATTTCCTCGAAGCCTCGGATGCGTATCTTGTCTTCGGGATGCAGGGCGGAGAGCATCTGTCCCGTGAGAATGTCTTTCTCAAAACCGAGGGTCGTATGCCCTTCGGCTGCAATGCCGTCAAAAGAGCGGATGAACTCGCCCATTCCTGCCGAAGGGTCAAGGATACGCTTGAGAACGATGCCTGCCTCCTGTAAGGAAGCGGCAATTTCCCGCACTACGGGCGCAGGAGTATAAAAAGCGGTCATCACAGAGTTTTTCAGGCTCTGCACATAACTCTTGTATTGCGATTCGGAAGCGGTGTTGTCCCGAATGACGCGATGCAGCTCCATCACCAAGGGGAAAAGCTCCAGTTCCGACTTGTTCCATCGGGCGATGTCTTCCATCGTGTTGGCAGGAGAAAGGATACACTTCAATGCCCCGAAGCCCGTATAAGCCCGCAACACCTCCATTTCCTCCTCAGTTGCCGCACGCTGTTCCCGATGCAGGGCAAAGACCGTCTTGATAGCTTCTATATTCGCCCTTAGATGCTCTTTCTTATTATAGCTTGCCATCTTCTTCGAGTTTTAGTTGGACAAAACCTGTAATCTCCGTATAGAGGGAGTTGTATTCGGGCATATAGGCGAACTCGTCCGAAATCGGATACTTGGCGAAGATGCTTTCTAAGAGTGAGCGCAGACGGATGGCGGTCTCCCTGACCGCTTCAAGCGGCACTTCGGCAGAGAACTCATTCCAAAGAACGGAAGAGATGGTATCGTGGCGGGAAAAGTGCAGACCCGCATAGAGCGTCTTATTGGCAATGCCGATACATTCGGCTATGGGAAGACCGGCATCGAAGGCTTCGGCATAGGCTTCGGAAGCGGCTGCCGCACGCTCTTTGACGAAGGGAATGTCATCGGCTTTTTCGGGATGGCTTTCCCGAAGAAAAGAGAGCAGGGATAGCTCGTAATAGGAAAATCGAATGGCTGTCATATCTGTGATTTTAATAGGTGTATAATGCAAAGGCACTCGACGTCCCCGCCGAGTGCCACCACTAAAATCCGCAGTAAAAACAAGATGATTGTTTATGACCGCATCATTCAGTGGCAAAGATAGGAAAATCGGGGCGACTATCGGCGAGTTTTGCCCGGTTTCTTACGTTCGGGGAAGACAAAGACCGTCTTGAACTCTCCGTCCAAGGAGAGCGAAGCCTCGAAGCTCTTGCCCGATTTGGAGGTAAAGCCCTTGATGATGCCTGTCTCCCCGTTCACCGCCAATTGCGTCAGTTGCTCGTCCGTGAGGCTCTTGCCCGCCACGCTGCGGAAAAGCGTCAGCCCGCAATCGGGATCGGAACATTTGGCACATCGGGGATAGAAGACCAATGATCCTTTGTCGCATTTGGGGCAATGGATGTCGCTCTGTTTCTTGGGAAAGAGGATTTTGGAGGAGAGGAGTTCGTCGGTAATCTGTGTGGCATAGCTTTCGATGCCTTTGCGAAAGTCCCGCTCTTTCAACTCTCCCCGTTCGATTCTCGTCAAGTCCGCTTCCCACTGTCCGGTCATTTCTGCATTGCCGATTTTCATCTCCCGGACGATGGAATAGACGGCAAGTCCTTTCTCCGTGGGAACGAGCGACTTCTTTTGGCGCACCATGTATTCGCGTGCGAAGAGGGTTTCGATGATGGCGGCACGGGTAGCGGGCGTGCCGATACCGCAATCCTTGAGCTGCGCACGCAGTTCCTCGTCCTCTAACTCTCTGCCTGCCGTCTCCATTGCTGCCAACAGTGAACTTTCCGTGTGCAGGGGCTTGGGTTTGGTCGTTCCCTGTGCCAACGAACAGGCACAGAGCGGAAGTTGCTTACCCTCCTCCCATTGAGGGATGATGATGCCTTCTCCATTCTCCCGACTTTCCCGTTCTTCGGCTTCTGCCTGCTCCTTGTCTTTCTTCCTGCTGTTTTTGAGGACGGCACGCCAACCCTCTTCCTTGATGATTTCACCTTTGAGGATGAACTTCACATCCTCGCAGGCGGCAGTAACCGTACTGACATCCTTCACGCATCGGGCGGAAAAGGCTTCGAGCATACGTCCGGCTATCATGTCGTAGATGACCGCTTCCTCTCCGAACATGTCTATCGGCTTCTTGCCCGTAATGAGCAGGGCGTGGTGGTCGGTCACTTTCTTGCTGTCCACCGAATGCGCATTGAGTTCGGTCAGTCGGCGGGCATGGACACCCCAGACGGGATGGTCGTGTAAAAAGGCTATCAGGGCAGGTATTTCGGCAAAGACATCTTCGGGAATATATCGGCTGCCCGTGCGAGGATAGGTGATGTATGCCTTCTCGTAGAGTTTCTGCGCCAACGAAAGGGTCTGTTCCGCCGAATAGCCGAACCAGCTGTTCGCCTCTTTCTGCAAGGTGGTCAAATCATACAGAAGCGGTGGCTCCTGCTTGGTCTCCTTGCGCACAATCGTTTCTACAGTGGCATAAGGAGCCTGTTTGAGTTTCTCATACAGGACGGTGGCTTCCGTCTTATCAAACCAGCGGTCGGCGGAGGAGAAGCGGAAGCTCTCATCACCTTCCCTTACGGCAAGGCTGAGTTGCCAGAATGGCTGTGGCTCGAACTTCTTGTTCTCCAAGAAACGGGAGCAGACCATACAGAGGGTCGGGGTCTGTACCCTGCCCAAGGAGTAAGTGCCTCGTCCTGCCGCTATGGATATGGCTTGGGTGGCATTGATGCCGACCAGCCAGTCGGCTTCGCTGCGGGCACGGGCGGCATAATAGAGATTGTCATACGTCGCTCCGTTTTGCAGACGGGAAAGCCCCTCTTTGATGGCTTTATCTGTCAAGGAACTGATCCACAGTCGCTCAAAAGGTTTGGCGATGCCGAGATACTCGTAGATAAAGCGGAATATGAGTTCACCTTCCCTTCCGGCATCGGTGGCTACGATAATGCCCTCGCACGCTCGGAAGAGTTTTTCGATGACTTTGAGTTGAGCGACTGCCACAGCATCGGCTTTATAACCTTTCCCCTCCTTGATTTGACGGGGAATAAGGGTAAAGACGGGAGGAAGAATCGGCAGGTTCTCTTTGTGGAACCCCTTGATGCCGTAGGCTTCGGGCATGGCTGCCGTTATCAGGTGTCCTAATGCCCACGTGACGGCATAGCCGCCTCCTTCGATATAACCGTTCTTCTTGTTGGTTGCCCGAACGACACGGGCGATTTCACGGGCTACGCTCGGTTTTTCTGCTATGATGACTTTCATTTGTTCTTACTTTTTGGATGTTAGTGGTGGCGGATTACATTTTCATTCCCTTGGAACGCTTCTTCTCTTCTTCTTTCTGTTCTTGCCCGGCGGTAGGCTCTGTCTGTCCCTGTTTGAGCGGCTCCTTTACATGCTTGGTAGCCTCGTTGGTCTTACCTTCGGAATTGACGGCAACCTGCGTGCGGGAAGCATTGTCGGGAGTAACCTCTTTGGCTTGGGACTTGTCGGGATTCCATTTGAGGAAGTCGAACTTGTTCTTCTCGAAGTTCGGACGTACATAGGCATTGAAAGGCTCTCCCTTCTTGTCGATAAGCCCGGTCATATAGACCGTTTCACCTGCTTTGAGCTTCGCTTGCTCTTCGGGAGAGATGTCGCGTCCCAGCATCTTCTTGGGGACACGCAGTTCTTTCTGCTCCGTTTGCTCCTGCCCTTCGGGGGCTTGTCTTTGACGTTGTTCCTGTTTGGGAGAGCCGAAACGAAATTCAATAGACCGCTTGTCGGCATTGAATTGGAGGTTGGCATTGAAATGCTTGCCCGTTTTGGAGGTCATGCCCTCCACGTAGATGCTTCTGCCTTCCGAGAGTTCCTTTTTCTGCTCATCGCTCAGCTTCACGTCCTTGATTTCATCGGGGATGCGTACCCGGTCGGCACTCAGGGCGATGATGTCATTCGTCAGGCGGTCGATGCTCACGAAGCTGCGGGTCGGCTCCTCTTTGCCGGGGAAGGTCAGTTCCACGGTACGACCGAGGTTGCCCGTTTCTCTGAGGGCTTTCTTGTCCTCATCGGTGAAGGTATACCCGAAGAACTCGCGCTCCAACTGTGGCTCCTTGCGGATGGCGTGGACAACGGGAATGAATGTTCCGTCTCCGGAGGCTTTCAGAGAAAGACGGGCATCGGTATAGAGGGAAACTTCTCCGATTTTGATAGAGATGGGAATAAGCGGAGTCTTGCGGTATTGAAGCAGGTCATCAAGATGCTTGCCTTTTTCGAGACTTTCACGGCTTACGCCCATCTGCTCGAACTGTTCCCACTTCACCTTATCGGGATCAATGCCTTGGAAGGACTGTTTCTGCTCTCCTGCATAATCCGAAGGATTGACACGGGCGGAGTCCAACATCTCCTTATTGGAGGGGACATCCGGTGCTTTGAGCATTTCCGAGAGTACGCGTGCGCTGGCAACGGCACTCTCAAAGGGGACTTTGAAGAAGTTTAACGATGTGGGGTTCTTGAACTGACGCATGAAGTTGGAAAGGAAATTCTCCAGCACATTGCTGTGTTTGTCGAACTTCATGAAGCTCTGTTCATGCTCGGCGGTAGGCGGTACGGTTTTCAGTTCGCCTTTCTCATCTGCTCCGGCTACGGCTCGGAGACTCTCGTCCTTCTGATCCTTGACCAAAAGGACTTCTTGGTCTTTGATTTTTTCGTCCATATTACTATGTATTTAATGACACCAACAGCGGTGCACGGACAAAAGTAAACCAAAGAAACAGTGTGCGTTATAGGTTTGAAATAACTGCGTACTTGTGGCTTCGATATGGATAGAAGTGGCTCCTTACACTGTGTGTGGGCAAAACTATAGCATCACGAAAAACCGACAAAAATCACTATTTTTAGGTATTGTCTATGCAAGGAAATGTTAATAACTTTGCAACTAAGTTGAGACAATGTATATCGGTCTATGCAAACACCAAAGGATTATACACGCAAGTTATTGCTAAAAACAGCTCGAGAGGCCTTTCTCCAAAAAGGATACAAGGCTGTGTCTATGCGTGAGATTTCCAAACTCTCGGGTGTTGGTCTGAGCAATATATACAATTACTATCCTTGCAAAGATGATTTGCTGGCTGTTGTCCTACATCCGCTTTTTGAGGCAATGAATGGCATGCTGGACAATCATAACCGGAACGAAAGTCTTTCTCTTGAAATCTTTACCTCTGAGGAGTATCATCGTAAATCCATGCAGGAGATGATGGGCATTATAACCCGTTATCGCAAAGAGTTTAAGTTACTGTTTCTCGACACACAAGATTCTCGATTCAAAGACTATTGGGAGCGGTGGGTTGAAAAAAGCACTGCAATCGGCATGGAATATTTGGAGAGAATGAAAGAACTCTATCCAGATTTACACACCCAGATTTCTCCATTCTTTATGCATTTCACTTGTTTTTGGTGGATTAATATGATGAAAGAAGTGGTACTTCATGAAGAACTCTCTCAAGAGGAAATAGAATGTTTTATTGGTGAGTATATTCACTTTAGCACGGGAGGGTGGAAAAAGCTCATGAATGTGGAATGTAACAGAGAAAAGAAAATAGTTGGAAGTAAGACTTCCTCCTATTCAGGTAGAATAAAAACAAACAGTATATGAGTGTCACTAATATTATTAACGATGAAGAATTAACTCTTGTGCAGGGGATAGGTGGACTTTTCCTTTGTGAGGAATCTTGGATTACGCAAAATCGGAGAAATACCTATCGCAAAGAGGTTTCGGATAAAGAGATGATTACAGCGAAAAACGAAAATAGCGGTACTGAATGTTCTCAGACAGAATTATGGGACTTACCTTAACCATCAAATATATGAAACGGGATGTTTCAATAACGTATTCCATAGAGCGAGTCGCCCACTTAGGGTGGCTCGCTTTGTTTTTGAACAGAACAGCCTTTTGTTCGTTTTTGAGCCAACAATCTCGAAGCGATTATCAGAAGCTGGATCGCTTTTATCCGCCCTCAATGAATGAAACAACTTACAAACAGCAAATGATATGAAAATAGAAAGAATCAATGATTGGTTTGCCCGTCGGGGCAAATGGATGGTGCAAAGACGATGGCTGGTACTAAGCTTATCTATCCTCGTCTTTGCCATAGGATTTACAGGATTAAGATACTTCAAGGTGAGTGCTTCGTGGGAAGACTACTTTCTCGAAGACGATCCGATGCTTGTCAAGACCGAAGAGTTTAAGGAAATATTCGGCAATGACAATTTCGCTGCGGTGCTGACCCGATGCGACAATTCGTTTACGAAAGAGAATTTGGAACTTATCCGTGAACTCACCAACGAGATGATGGACAGCCTTTCGTATGCCGACAAAATCACGTCGCTCACCGACATCGAGTTTATGATGGGTGGAGAAGAAGGTATTGCCATCGAACAGATTGTACCGGACACTATCCCGTCAGATCCGGCGAAACTAGAAGAGATACGCAGCAAGGCTTACCTGAAACCTCACGTTGCAGAACGGCTTGTTTCCAAAGACGGGACACTCTCGTGGATTATACTCAAACTGCGCACTTTCCCAGAAGACTCGGTGTGGAACAAGGGGAAGAATGCCGTTTCTCCCGAAGTGCTGACGGGTAACGAGCTGGAGCATATCATAACCAAGGACAAATACCAAAAGCTCCATCCCAAGGGAACGGGACTGCCCTATGTTACCGCCATGAAAATGAAATGGATAAATAAGGAAATGCCTCGTGTACTGGGTATCGCCACCCTAATCTCCATACTTATCCTGCTATTGGTAACGCGCTCCTTTAGAGGAGTGGTCGTGCCGCTTGTCACAGCTGTAGGCTCCATTATTATAGTGTACGGTATGTTAGGTTATGTGGGTATGACGATAGATAGTGGCATGGTGATGATTCCAATGCTATTGACATTTGCCGTTTCCATTGCATACAACATCCACGTGTATTCTTATTTCAAACGCCAATTCCTCATACACGGAAGAAGAAAGCAGGCCGTGGAAGAAACCGTAAAAGAAATGGGCTGGCCGGTGCTGTTCAGCGCACTCACCACCTTTGCCGCCTTGCTTTCCTTCCTCGCCATACCGATGCAACCCATGCGTTTTATCGGTATAGCGACTTCTTCGTGCGTGATGCTGGCGTTCTTTATAGTCATTACATTGATGCCTGTGCTCCTTAGTTTTGGTAAGGACGGAAAACCGCATCCCAAAGTGCAGGAAACAGGAGGACGATGGTTGGACAGAAAATTAGAGAAGATGGGGATAGGAGTACTTAAACACGGCACTTTGATACTATGGCTTGCAGGAGTGATCACTATTGCGCTTATCTATCAATTCACAAAAATAGAGACCGCCTTTGATGTGGAGAGAACCATGGGGCGAAAGATAGCCTATGTAAACAACCTTTTGGAAGTGGGTGAGAGTGAACTTGGGTCTGTCTATACATACGATGTAATGATAGAACTGCCCGAAAATGGATTGGCGAAATCTCCCGAAATGCTTATACGATTAGACTCCTTGGCACAACATGCCGACGGGTATAAATTAACCAAACGTACAACCACGGTATTGAACATCCTCAAAGACCTAAACCAAACCCTGCACGATGGGGATGCATCTTCTTATACTATCCCCCACAATCCCGAGGAGGTGGCGCAGTTGCTTCTTCTTTACGAAAATGCAGGAGGCAGTGAGGCGGAGTATTGGATCGATTATGATTATCGACGTCTTCGCCTGATGGTCGAGATGAATTCATACGATTCCGGAGAAACAGAACGGGAGTTACACGATATTGTTGCTTACGCCAACAAGCTCTTCCCTCAAGCTACAGTTACTACTGTGGGCAGCATCCCTCAATTCACGGTTATGATGCAGTATATAGCCCGTGGGCAGATGATCTCATTCGCTATCTCCCTCCTTATCATTGGTATCCTGATGATGCTTGTCTTCGGCAGTGTGCGCATCGGGCTTATCGGTTTGATACCCAATGTTACCCCAGCTTTGGTGGTAGGCGGTCTGATGGGATGGTTGGGATATCCGTTGGATATGATGACCGCCACCATTATGCCGATGATCCTCGGGTTGGCGGTGGATGACACCATTCACTTCATCAACCATGGGCATTTGGAGTTCGACCGCCGGGGCAATTATCGGGAGGCTATCCTCCGATCGTTCCGCACCATCGGAACACCGATTGTGCTGACAAGTATAGTAATCTGTACCAACTTTGCCGTCTATACTACTTCTGAAAGCCTTTCCTTTATACACATGGGGGTACTCTCCGTAGCAGGTATTGTATCGGCACTGCTTGCCGACCTCTGTGTCACTCCCATATTGTTCCAAAAGTTCAACCTGTTCGGCAAGGAGACAAACACAAACGAAAATCGGGTTGAATAACAATATAATTGAATATGAAATGAATGCTACAAAAAAACAGAAGAAAACGCCCGTTTTGAAGCGGTTGCTGCCATACGCAGGCAAGAAGGGCTATATGCTTCCGCTGGCGATGCTTTTTTCAGCCCTCTCGGGTATTATGGTGCTGATGCCTATGGTTTATATCCATAAGATTGTCAGCGGGATTATTTTGAGCAATAGTGTCGATGGAGTTTCCATACGGTACTATGCAATTCTGGCTGCGAGTTTTGCCGCAGCAGGAATGTTGCTCTACTTCTTTGCGTTAATGGTATCCCATCTCTTCGCTTTTGAGGTAGAGGCGAACATCATCAAGCTCAGTGTGAAGAAGATGATGGCGAAACCGTTGGGCTTTTTCGCCAACCGCGAAAGTGGTAACCTACGCAAAACCATTGTCGATGGAGCGGGCGAGACCCACACCATGCTGGCGCATCAGCTGCCGGACTTTGCCATGACTATTGTTTCGCCCATCGTGCTGTTGGTATTTTTCTTCCTTTTCGACTGGCGATTAGGCTTGGTAAGCCTTATCCCGATGGTCATAAGCATATTGTTGATGGCAACCATGAGCACCAAAAAGGGTATGAAGATGCGGGAAGAATACTACGAAGGACTTGCCAACCTTTCTGCCGAGTCGGTGGAGTACGTGCGCGGCATACCGGTCGTGAAGACCTTTGCCCAAAGCGTGGAGAGTTTCGAACGTTTCTATTCGCTTATCGTAAAGATGAAAGATTTCGTGGTACGGTGGAGCATGGGATTCAAAAACAAAATGTCGCTGTACGAGGCAATTTCAAGTTCCACAGCATTCTTCCTGATACCTGTTGCCATCATGCTGTTCACCACAGGTGGAGACATGCGGCAGGTGCTGGGCAATTCTGTTATCTATCTGTTGATAGGTCCGGTATTCGGTGTTTTTATGATGCGTAGTGCATCTATTCAAAACTTCATCTACTTGGCCGAGTTGGCATTGGATAAAATTGACGCCGCTTTGGATTACTACGACTTCGCTTATGGCAGAAAAACTGCAATTGAAGATGGTCTGGAGTTCAGGAACGTCTCGTTTTCATACGGGAAAGAAAAAGTGCTGGACAACGTATCTTTCAAGGTGAACAAAGGAGAGACTGTTGCCTTGGTCGGTGCTTCGGGAGGCGGAAAAACCACCGTGGCACGTCTGGCAGCCCGTTTCTACGATGCCGATGAAGGCGAAATTTTAGTCGGAGGCACTAACATCAAGGAATATGAGAAAACGGCGCTGATGCGAAAGATAGCTTTTGTGTTCCAAATGTCCAAGCTCTTTAAGATGAGCCTGCGCGAGAATTTATTGTTGGGTAATCCCAACGCCGGCAATGAGGAGATAGAACAAGCTCTTGTCAGGGCCGGAGCTAAAGAGATTGTCGATAATTTAGAAAAGGGCTTGGATACGGTTTACGGTACCAAGGGAACCTATTTCTCAGGCGGTGAAGCCCAACGACTTTCCATTGCGAGAGCTTTCCTGAAGAACGCCGATTTTGTCATCCTTGACGAGGCGACCGCTTTCGCCGACCCCGAAAATGAGTATATTATTCAGGCTTCGTTCAAGGAACTGTCAAAGGACAAAACCACATTAATGATTGCCCATAGGCTCTCCTCCGTGGTTAATGTCGATAGAATCCTTGTGATGGAGAACGGCAAAATAGTGGAAAGCGGTACACATAACGAATTATTAACCCAAGGCGGTGCCTACAAAAAGCTGTGGGACGAATATCAAAAAGCCGCCAACTGGAAAATAGGAGGTAAAAATGAATAATTTCTTAAAGCAAAAATACGCCATGTCGGATCAGGGAGCGAAGAACCTGAAAAAGTCTATTTTCTCTCATACTATCCTGAATCTGACCAAGATGTTTCCACCCATTGTCGGATTTATGTTTCTCTTCCAGTATTTGGGAGGTTTGGAGGGTATTCCCACACCGGCAGAACTGACCCTTGTAAACTATATTGTCGTTATCGTAGTGATGTTGTTGGTGATGTTTATCGTGGCAAGGTGGGACTATGTGCGCCTTTACGACAATGTTTATAACGAGAGTGCCAACTCACGCATCGACATAGCCAACCGCCTGAAGAAACTTCCACTCTCTTATTTCGGCAAACGTGATGTGTCCGACCTTTCGGCAACCATGATGAGCGACTTGCAACTTTATGAACAGATATTTTCACACTCCGTGCCGCATATCTATGCCACTACCATTTCCACGATTATCATTTCTATTATGATACTCGCCTACAATTGGCAGCTCGGATTGGCAGCATTATGGGTTATTCCCGTCGCATTGCTGCTCTTTTCCCTTTCCAAAAAGAAACAACGGAAGGCTGTGGATGCACACGTGAAAACCGGTCGCGAGGTGTTCGACGATTTACAGGAGAAGATTGACCAAATACAGGAAATCAAATCCTATAATCTGGAAGAACGATCATTGAACGAATTCTACCACAAGCTGGATAACAATACTCGTACAAAGATAAAAGCGGAGTTCTCCGCCGGCATTGCCACCTCACTGGCGGGTATGCTGATGAAGCTCGGCATCGTCACAGTGGCGATTGTCGGTGCCAACATGCTGATTGCCGGACAAATCAACATCCTTGTCTATATTGCCTACCTCATCCTCACGACAAGCATTTATCTGCCTATCGAGGGAATTCTCACTTTTATGGCGATGATCATGGCTCTCGACGGTGTAGTGGCGCGTATCAAAGAGATAAAAACCATGCCCGTTCAGGAAGGCAAACAGGAAATGAACCCCAAAGATTACAGTATAGATTTCAAAGATGTCGAGTTCGGTTATGAGGACTATACCGTCATCAATGGCGTAAGTTTCACTGCGAAACAGAGCGAAGTTACAGCTTTGATCGGCCCTTCGGGAAGCGGTAAAACCACGCTTACCAAGCTGGCAGCCCGTTTCTGGGATATTCAGAAAGGTAAAATACTATTGGGGGGCGAGGACATCAGCCGGATAGTTCCCGAAACGCTGCTGAAGAACTACGCCATTGTCTTTCAGGATGTGGTGCTGTTCAACGCCAGCATAAAAGATAATATCCGTATAGGCAAAAAAGGAGCTACGGACGAAGAGGTTGCCCGCGTTGCCAAAATAGCTCGCTGCGATGAGTTTATCGACCGTATGCCCGAAGGCATGGAGACCGTCATTGGCGAAAACGGCGAGCGGCTTTCCGGTGGCGAGCGCCAGCGCATCTCCATTGCAAGAGCCATACTGAAAGATGCTCCCATCATCCTGATGGACGAAGCCACTGCCTCGCTCGACGTGGAAAACGAAAGCCTGATACAGGAGGCTTTGTCGGAGCTGATTAAGGACAAGACAGTCATTGTTATCGCTCATCGGATGCGTACCATTCGCGGAGCCGATAAAATCGTGCTGCTCAATCAAGGCAAGATTGAGGCTATGGGCACTGACGCAGAGTTGCAGGCACAATCAGCGACCTATCGGAAGATGCTTGAAAAGTCAATGGGATAAAAACAACAACAAAATATCAATTAAGATGAAAAGAATTATTTTAACAAGTTTGGTGGTATTGGCTTTTGCCACCACAGCAATGGCACAGACGGGCAGAGAGATTGCCCAGAAGGTAAAAGACCGTCCCGATGGCGATACCCGTCAATCGGAATTGGTGATGAAACTGATTAATAAGCGCGGAGCAGTGCGCGAGCGCAAACTGATTTCTTATTCCATCGACGTGGGCAAAGGAAAGAAAGACCGCAAGAGCATCATGTTCTTCCAATACCCCGGTGACGTAAAAGGTACGGGGTTTCTCACGTGGGATTATGACAATCCCGACAAGGACGATGATAAATGGCTCTACCTGCCCGCCATGAAGAAAACCCGCCGTATCAGCGGCTCGTCTGCTAAGCAAGATTACTTTATGGGCAGTGACTTTACCTATGATGATATGGGCAGTCGCAACGTGGATGAGGACACGCACAAACTGCTGGGTGAAGAAGAAATAGATGGGCATAAGTGTTGGAAATTGGAATCTACGCCCAAAGACAAACGCGAGATTTATTCCAAGAAAATAGCCTTCATACGCCAAGACTGCCTGATAGCCGTCAAGGTGGAGTATTATGACAAAATGGGGAAGCTGCACCGCCGTCTTGAATTATCGGACATTGCTAAGGTCGCAGGATTTTGGGTTGCCCGGAAACTGCACATGACCAATGTGCAGACAGAGCATCAAACGATTCTTGAAATTAAGAATCCCAAGTATGACCTTCCCATGGAGGAGGCAAAATTCAATGTTACCACTTTGGAGAAAGGTAGGTTCTGATGACAAACACAGGTAATCGTTCTGCAAAGTTCTTGTTGCTGTTTCTCCAACTCTTGTCCCTACACGCCGCATGGGGACAGGAAGAAGGGGATTCATCGTGGCAACTCAAAGGCTTTGTCGATACCTATCATGCCGTCCGTTCCGAGAAGCCGAACGACTTTATGTCCTCACGCACTCGGGTAAGGGGAGAAATAGGGAAAAGTTTTGGCTGTTCGACGCTCTTTGTCTCGTTCAATGCCACCCACAACGCCTTACTAAAGGAACGCACAGGTTTTGAGCTGCGGGAGGCATATCTCGACCATAGGGAGGAGCACTGGGGTTTTCGCCTCGGTCGGCAATTGATCATTTGGGGTGTGGCAGACGGTGTGCGTATCATCGACTTGGTTTCTCCGATGGATATGACGGAGTTCTTGGCACAAGACTATGACGACATCCGTATGCCGGTCAATGCCCTGCGCTTCTTTGTCTTCAATGAGAAGATGAAATTAGAACTGCTTGCCGTGCCGACCTTCGAGGGATATAAGCTACCGACCGATACTGAAAATCCATGGAGTGTGCTGCCTGAAAACACCGCTCTAGCTCTTGTCTGGAATGAGGACGGAAGTCGCCCAAAGTTCCGATTTTCCAACATAGAATATGGGGGAAAACTCGGCTTCACCTTGCCTGGAGTGGATTTTTCTCTTGCCGCATTGCATACATGGAACAAGATGCCCGTGATTACTTATCGGTCTTCAGGCAACCACATGACCGTATCTCCGCAATATTACCGCATGGGATTTTTCGGAGGAGATATATCCAAGCCGTTGGGGCAGTTTGTCCTGCGTGGCGAAGCAGCGTTCAATGTGGGTAAACATTTCAGCTACAAACCCGAGGCGAGAGCTATGGCGCAGAAGGGTTTCAACACGGTGAATTATCTCGTGGGCGTGGATTGGTATGCGCCTCATGAATGGATGGTGATGGCGCAGTTTTCTTCGGAAAGTATTCTGCGATATGAAGACCAAATAGCACAACCTCGCCATCAGTCACTCCTCACGCTCAATGTGTCGAAAAAACTGTTGGACAGCACATGGCAGATCTCCAACTTCACCTATTTCGACCTCAACTACAAGGGCTGGTTCAGTCGCTTTACCTCCTCTTATGCACTGAATGACCACATCCAACTCTCGGTAGGTTATGATTGGTTTGGAGGCAATGAGGGGATATTCGGCAGGTACAAAAACAATTCAGAAATATGGGCAAAGGCAAAATATAATTTTTAGCAACAAAAGTAATAAAACAATGAAACAGAAAGTAATCTATCTTTTTTTATCACTGATGCTCACGAGCATCAGTGTCTCCGCCCAAACAGGAGGTGGACGGATTGCGGGCGTGGTCATCGACGACTCAGGCGAAGAACCACTGCCCGGAGCAACCATCTTTATCGAGGAACTGAAAAAAGGCGTTGCGACAGATGAGCACGGGGAGTTCTCTTTTTCTGATATTCTCGCAGCCACCTATACGCTTACCGTGAGGTTTATGGGGTATCACACGAAGACCCATAAGGTTACAGTGGGTAACGAGAGAGGCAAGAAAACTGTCATCCGCCTGAAAGCCCTATCCCAATCGCTGGATGAAGTGGTGGTGATGGGCAAGAGCGAAGCCCGCAAGATACGTGAGCAGGCCATGCCTATATCCGTAATCAGCATGAGTCAGATACAAGGGACGGTCAATAATGTGCAAGACGTCCTGGCAAAGACTGCCGGTATCACCGTGCGGACGATGGGTGGCGTGGGCAGTGCTTCTCGTATTTCGGTGCGAGGATTGGAAGGAAAACGCATTGGGCTTTTCATTGACGGACAGCCGATGAACGACAATTCCGATTTTATCGACATCAATGATATTCCGGTGGAAATGATCGACCGCATTGAGATATACAAAGGAGTTGTTCCTGCCAAGTTCGGAGGTTCTGCCGTGGGTGGAGCGGTGAATATTGTCATCAAGGAGTATCCACCCAAATATTTGGACGTGAATTATTCTTACGGCAGTTTCAATACCCACAAGGCATCTGTGGTGAGCAAGATGAACATTGCGCCGAAAGGTATTGAGTTCGGGTTGGGAGGTATTTATAACCATTCCGACAATAACTACAAGATGAAGTCTCCCTTTCAGGAGGGGCTTACGATAACCCGAGACCACGACAAGTTCAAGAAGACGGTTGTCGGCGGTAGCTTCAAGGCACGGAAATGGTGGTTTGACTTGGTGGAATTTGAACCTGTCTTCATACATACCTATAAGGATATACAGGGAATAGAGTCAAACATTCAGTATGCCCACAGCCATTCCAACGCCTTTATTTTCGCCAATAAGATGGAGAAGGACAACTTCCTCTTGGATGGGCTGGACTTGGATTGGCAACTGGGGTATATTTATACCAACTACCATTTTGCCGATACCGCCTCTCATCGCACACACTGGGACGGAACGCATTATCCGGCAGCTTCCGAATTCGGTGGCGAAATCGGCAAATGGGCATCACTGTTGGAGAATAATAAGCATCAATTGCAGCACAAATTGAACCTCAACTATCTTGTCAATGAGAACCATTCGGTCAACTTCAACTCTTTGCTGAAATATGCCCATGCCAATCCCAAAGATGCAATGAAGGACAAGGTCATAGGCTACCGTACGGAATTTCCAAGCGATATGTTCAGCTGGGTGGCAGGTTTGAACTACGACTATCGCTCCTCGGACGATAAGTTCCTCAATTCTGTCAATATCAAGTATTACCACTATTCGATGAAAACGCGGATGGCAAGTATTCTTACAAATTCGGCGGAAGATATAGATACCCGCAAAAATGATTTCGGTATCAGCAATGCGCTTCGTTACCGTATCACTCCCAACTTGATGGCAAAAGCGTCACTCGGGTATGATGTAAGGCTTCCGTCGGAAGAAGAACTGCTGGGCGATGGTTATGTGATAGCTCCTGCAGGTAATTTGATACCCGAACGCAACACAAGTGTAAACGTGGGAATGCTATTTGACCTGACAGGAAAGTCTCCCAGCAACCTGCAAGTAGAAGTAAATGGGTTCTACATGTATCTGCAAGACATGATTCGCTTTACGGGAGGTTTCTTGCAGTCGCAGTATCAAAACTTCGGTGAAATGAGGACCATTGGTGTGGAAGCAGAGGTGAAAGCCGACGTTACACGCTGGCTCTATGGTTACGTAAATGCAACCTACCAAGACCTGCGGGATATGCGTAAGTATGAACAAAACACCACCGTTGCCAATCCAACGAAGGGCAGTCGTATGCCCAATATCCCTTATCTGATGGCAAATGCAGGGCTGGAGTTTCACAAGGAGAATCTATTTGGAGGCAGAGGAATGAACACGCGTATATTTACCGATGCTTCATTTGTGGAGGAATACCTTTATGACTTCGAGCAAAGCCAATTCCAGCAGCATCGCATACCGCGAACCTTCTCATGCAGTATGGGCTTTGAGCAGAGTTTCGGCAATGGACGCTACTTCATTATGGGGAAAATAAACAACCTGACCGATACGCAAATGATCAGCGAATTCAACCGCCCCTTGCCGGGACGTAGTTTCACCGTCAGATTCAGATATGTGTTCAAGTAATCAATCATCTAATAATCAATTAAACAAAAAAGCAATGAAAAAGAAAATGATTTTTGCAGCAGCCATGTTTGCTGCACTGTGTCTCAACTCATGTGACAAGAACGATCCGGACACTCCCATAGCAGGAGGTACGGGAAATGTACTGCTACTGACAGCCTTGCCCAATGCAACGGGTATGGATGGAACAGTCTATATGCAACTCATTGACGAGCCCAAGTTGGGCACGACGATGGCTGTTGACAATAAGAATGGCATAAATGTTCCCTTTGGCAGTTCTTACCCCATGGTAATAGGTGATGAGGTCTATGTCTTCCCAAGCTATCACATGACTATGGACAAGAATGAACTGATCAAGTATCGCCGCACAAACGGTGGTTTGCAGAAAGTGGGCAGTATGCCATTGCCTGCCAACAACAGTGCCAACAGCCTCGTCAAGCTGTCTCCGACAAAGGCGTATCTGTCGCTTGCCGGATTGGGGGTAATCTACATTTTCAATCCCGAGACAATGCAGAAGACGGGAGAGATAGACCTGACATCTTTGGGCATACAGGACAATAATCCCGACATAGGAATTATGATAGAACGTGACGGATACGTGTTTGCAGGTCTAAGTCAGATGGTGGGAGGCTGGACAAGCCCTAAAGATTACAAACAAGCAGATGTAGCCGTCATTGACGCGAAGACGGACAAACTGGTCAAGATGATTTCGGAGAAAGCCAGTGGTTTCTCTCAAGCTACACGCCCCATTGACCCGAAGTCTTTGTTCATGGATGAAAAAGGGGATATATACATCTCTTGTCTCGGCAATTTCGGAATGGTAGCAGGACATAAGGCTGGCATACTGCGAATTAAAAAGGGCGAAACGGATTTTGACCCCGCATATCATTGGACGATAACCGGAGCAACTATCGAAGGAGAAGAGAAAACGGCCGGATTTGCGGCTTCTATCTGTTATGTAGCCAATGGCAAAGCCTACGGATACATTGATGTTCCGGGTTATTACAAGCCCGGCGAAACAGGACATGCCGCTATCGCAAGCAGAGCCGTAGTCTTTGATTTATACAGTCAGAAGATGACAAAAATCGAAGGATTGGAATTGTCCAATGGTTATGGAGTATTAGTCTCTAAGTATAAGGACGGCTTGGCCATCTGCAATGCCTCGGCAACCACCAAAGGGATCTATTATCTCAATCCTCGGACATCTGAGGTCAATCCAACTCCTATGATAACCACTGTAGGAAACCCCATGGCAATAGAATGGCTCGGCAACTAAACCATAGCCTCTAACCAAGAGGGCGAAGACGGGAGCAGAACCCTCTGCTTTCTTCTTTGCCCTCTTTTTTATCCTCTAGTTCAAGTTAGAACCGATACGGATGCTACAAATCTCCATCATTTGCCTCTGTATGTAGAGAATCTGCAATCGAACAAAAAGAGGAACAATTGGAATACAAAGAAGAAAAACGAGATTATAATGAATAAGAATTATCAATATGAAACGACTTATACAAACAACTGCATTTGAACAACTCTCTTCCAATGATTTGACAGCAATCAAAATGAGGGCTGTTTGTGATAGTTTTATCGAAGACGTAATAAGATTAAGCGAAACAGAAAAAGAACCACGTTCTTTGTTTCGGACTCTTTGTTACACTCGCTTCCATTTGCAAACAATCTACGAAAAGAGCGGATTAACAACGGAGATGGGGAAAAAATGTATCAGAGCTGCTATACATCATTGACAAGGAGTTAGAATTATGGTATATGCGAATGCAAGGAGTTTTATCTTTATCACCTCCGAATCTGCAATCCAATTCCTTCTGTATTCGTTGGACAGCTAAGGCAACAGACTTGGTGGAACTACTCTACGCACTCGATACCTGTGACAGTATCAACGATGGTGAAATCGGTGTGGAGGAACTGGCTGATGCCTTTTCTGAAATCTTTGGTGTAGAAATCAAGAACTGCTACAACGTCTATATGAACATGAAACGCCGCAAGGATGACAGCCGCACCTATTTTCTTGATGAACTCCGAGAGAAGCTGAACAAGCGTATGAAGGAAAGCGACCTGAAAGGCGGCAAATTCAAGAAGCGGTAAATCCTCATATTAAAATAAAAGGGGGACACCGAATTGTTCTGTGTCTCCCTTTTCATATCGTTTTCTGCAACTAATAGTCGCAGAATTTGTTCTTATACTTTGCTTGTCATTGATACGCTTTCCACTTTTTCGGTATCTGCAAGTCATAGTCAGAAACGGCAAGATGGATGGTATCAGGTAAAAGGCTTTGGCGAAATCGATTTTCGTACCGCTTCAATTGTGTCGGCTGTCCGATACCCATTGAAGCCAAGTTGTTTGAATACTGATTGGGAGGGAAATACACGAACACTTTCTGCCGTGCCTGTGTCGCAAGTTCAATTGCTGGAATCATATCGCTATCAGCAGAAACGACAATAGCCACATCACAGTTTTTCTGATAGGCGTCTGCAACGATCTGTGTTGCAATTCTCACATCTGTTTCTTTTTCCTCGTGAGTGTGAATGACATTTCCACACTTGAAGCAGGTAATCTCTTTTTTCAGATATTTACCCAAGATCAAACGGAATTTCGGATTCTCTTTATTCGCCTGAAAAAATGCATTCTGCCGTCGGCTTTGTTCTATATCATCAGGTCTGGCAGAGAAGTATTTTACCGCAATCAATTCCTGATTGGGCCGCATGAAACTCTCAAACAATTTGACAATGTCAAGCCAATAATATTTCCGCCATCGTGTGGTCGATTTCAGTCCATAGTAAAAGTTGAATCCGTCGATATAGACGATAATCCTTTGCTTTTCTTCTGTTTCCATAACTCCTATATAAAAAAATAAGCCACCCCATTTCTGAAGTGGCGAGCCTTAGTCTTTTCCACCTAAGGGCGATAATCTGATGCAAAGATAAGAATTTATTTTTATCTACCAAAATTTTTCAGCGAATTTTTCATTCTATCCATAATTGATTCGTAATTCTCCAACTAATTGTTGGAGAATTACCACCTCCTATCGAAAAGCCCTGATAACTCTATACACAGCCCACAGACAAGTGAAAGGAGCGGTAAAAACTCCGATTACAACAAATAGGAGGATTTTGAAGATATAGTAAAATACCCACTGCCAGTTTGTTCCTGCAATCATTTTATAGGGAATGAACTTCTCAGCGAAGAGATAGCCCGACCATACAGCCATCAGCACATATCCGGACATCCATCTCATATCCTCAAAACCTTTGGTCGCCAAGAAATTCCATCTGAAGCCTATGACAAACAAGGCGATGAGAAACAACAGGCTGAAGATGCTTCGCCAAATCTCGCTACGTTTCCTTTTCTGAAAACAAAGTGTACAGAGTATCGGCTGATACTTTCCCGCACATTCGGGACACAGTCCTTTTCCGCAATCGGAGCATTGGGCAACTGCCGGTTCTTGGATATGATTAAAGCAATTCATAGTGTCATCAATTAGCGTGTTCAAAAATACAAAAATCCCGCCTTAGAGCCAAGAAAAACCGTCATTATTTCTTGGTATTGAGCAGTTTGGAGAGCTCCGGGTCGTCGGAAATTCGTTGCAACTCCCATTCCACGATGTCCCGCACCTCCGTCTTTACCCGTTCATAGTTCGCCTTGATTTCCTGTTCCATCATATCCTCTCCGTTTTCATTCGTGAAGTCCGTCAGAATGGGTATCGGTCGGTAGGCTGCTGTTTCCTTTGCCACCTTTGCATTGTCCACCACAATCTCACAGTGGAATATCTTCTGCTCGATGCGTTCGGAGAAGTTGTCGGCGACCGCTCCCACGAACATTCCCTGTGTAAGTGTAGAAATCTTGCTCTGCGGAATAAGGCTGTCCATCTGCGTGGAGATGGAGGTCGTCTTGTCACTTCGGGTAATACTCATGCTCTGTCGTTTTTGAAGCACCTTACCGAAACGCTCCGATAAGGTCTTTGCCGTCTCGCCGACCACCTGACCGGAGAAAATATTTCCGACGGTATTCATCACCACAGCCGCTTCCTTATCCCCATAATCCCGCTTCAATTGCGAGAAGTCCTGAAAGCCCAAGCATACCGCCACTTTGTTGCTACGTGCGGTGGCTATCAGATTGTCCAATCCCTTGAAATATATGGTGGGCAACTCATCTATCAGCACGGAACTTTTCAGCATCCCTTTCTTGTTTATCAGCTTGACGATACGTGAATTGTATAACCCCAATGCCGCTCCGTAGATGTTTTGCCTGTCTGGATTGTTTCCCACGCATAGGATTTTGGGGTCTTGGGGATTATTGATGTCGAGTGTAAAATCATCGCCCGTCATAATCCAATAGAGTTGCGGACTTATCATCCTCGACAAGGGAATCTTGGCGGAAGCTATCTGTCCTTGCAACTGGTCAGCCGCCCCTCCGAGCCAAGCGTCCATAAAGGGAGAAAGATAGTTCTCCAATTCAGGATATGAGGTGAGTATCGGAAAAATATCTTCATACTTGCGGCAGAGAAACTCTATGGCGTGCGGAAAAGTGCAGTATTTTCCTCCCTCGAAAATGCGAAGATACCAGATGATGGCGGCAAAGAGTACGATGGGAGATTCCACGAAGAAATCTCCCTGCTTCTGCACCCACGTCTTGTTGAGATTGAGCATGATGGTGTACGCCGACTCGTAGGCATCCGATATGTCACTCATAAAGTCAGGGTGTATCGGATTACAGCGATGCGACCGCCTCGGGTCATCGAAGTTGATCACGTAAAACTTCGGCTTGACCTTATAGCCATTTGAATTATGCAGCAGATGGTTGTAAACAATCGTGGAGAGGTCTGGATACTTGAAGTCGTAGCAGTAGATGGCAAACCCTTTCTCGATTTGCTGTTTGATGAAATTATTGATAATGGCATAAGACTTACCGCTGCCCGGTGTCCCCAAGACAGAGACCGCACGGAAAGGATTGACCACGTTTATCCAGCCTCTGTTCCATTTCTTGCGATAATAGAATCGAGTTGGCAGATTGACCGAGTACTCGTTTTCCAATAGCCTTGTTTCCTGCATAAAGGATTCGTTCTCCTGATTGAAGACATCCTCCATCAGGTTGTTCTTCAATAGACGGCTCATATAGAGTCCCGCCATCAGCAGACATACATACCCTATGGTTATCGTAAAGGTATAGAGAGCCGCATTGGCTTCAATGGGCAGTGGCAAGGCAAGTATCCACCAATTGAGGAAGAAAAAGACAAAGCCGATACCTATGAATACCCCTATTTTCGACCACGTGATATGCACCTCTTTCACGCCCTTTGTTCCCAAGCAGGAAAGCCCCATCAGTACCAGCGCAAAGAGTTTGGTGTAGAGCATATTTCCGAACAGCCCCACCGTGCGGTGGAAGTTCATCAGTATCCTGTCCACCACACTGATATTCACGCCCCATAGCCGTATCGCTTCATAGCAATACCAATAGAGATGGGCAACCACCAATATAATACTTACGGCACGCAGAAAATCCATAATTTTCGCCAGTGCCCTCAAATCGTCTTCTTGTTGTGACATAATCCGTTGTTTTTAGATTTTACGTTGTTTTCTTTTCTTGCGCTGCATCCTTCTTCTGAACTGCTCTTCCTCCCAATCCGTACCATGAGCCTCCAACGGCAGGTCAAGCAAACCTCCCAATACGGAGTCTTCGTCCGAGGGCGAGGTTGGGATTGGGGAAAGATTGCTTTTTTCACTCTGCTGTATAGAATCGGACAGTTCGGGATGCGGACGGTCGAACCATTCGGCTACAGCATTTGCCGAAAGTTCCTTGCCCAATCGTGAGCCATTGACCACACAACCGTTATTGTGGTCTATGAAGGTGATGCCATAGAGCCTGCCTTGTTCATTCTCTCGGAAGAGTACATCAATACCCTTGCGATGGAGATTATCCCTAAAATCCTCTCTTGTGGCAGAACGATTCAATGCTCTGGCTACGACCGCTTTCGTCTTGGGAGCAAGACGCTTTTCATTCAGTTTCTCCTTTGAAGCCTTGAACCTATTTTGCAGGGCTTCATATCCGACAGCTTTCCCAAAGACCGAGGACTTGAATGGATTTCCAACCTTTTTGCCATTTTTATCTGTGGCAAAATATACCAACCCGTTGTAAGGCTTTCCATATACCTCTCCCTTAACCTCCTCCACACATATATTATAGGTGGAAAGCAAGGCTCGGTATTCCTTGAAACTCGGACTATGGTAGAATTTTGCTGCCGGTTTGATAACCGAAGCCAATTGTTTTTTGATATTTCCCTCTTGGGGTTGGACTTTTTGCAGTCGAAAAGCCTCCTTTGCCCGTTGTCTTTCTGCAGGCAACAATCCGTATTTCTGCTCTATCTCCCGTGTGATATGCTTACTCCTGTAGAAGTTGTTGCCATCGTTAATCTTCTTCCCTTGTTCATCGACGGCTAAGGTGACAATATGCAGGTGATGCCTGTCTATGTCCTCGTGTTTATACACAACAAAGGGCTGGTTGCCATAGCCCATCTTTTCGATATACTCTTGAGCAATGGCAGAGAACTGCTCATCGGTGATTTTATCATCGGGATGCGGATTCAGAGAGATGTGTATAATAGGCTTTTTGGTATGAATCAGACTCGGCATATATGCCAGAAAGTCCTGCATACAAGCCGCAATATCGTGTGTTCCATCGGCAGAACAAAACACTTTGTTGGTCTCCAAAATCTTCGCGCCTCCCTCGTTTACCTTCTCTCCATTGTACGCCAACGCCCCGAAAAGGGAACTTCCGTAGCTTATTTTTGCGACCATTTCTCCTGAAATTCACGGGTGAGTTGTACGATTTCTCCTCCGATAGCTGCCAATTCGAGTGTCAGTTTCTCCAGTTGGGCAAGCATGGCGAAGGCTTTTTTCTCGGTGAAATTGCTCTTTAAGGCGACTACTACTTGGTTGTAATTGACCCCTACGCTGCGAAACTGTCCGTACAAAGTCGTCAGTTTTTGGTAGTAATCAAGCAGCGAACGATCGACTTTTATCACTCGGAATGTCTCATTAAAGATTCTTGCTTTGATGAAAGCCGACTGACTTTGTACACCAGCCGTTTCTTTCATGGAGAGAAATTCGGCAAATTCCATCGCCGTAAAATTGACCGAGACCCGTTTCTCGGTCTTCACTTTGGAGCTTACGCTCCGCATTTTCTTTTGTTTCATTTCTTACTTTGGATTTTAGTGTTTCACGGCATCACCGGCATTCAAGACAAGGCATTCTCCCTTCCAAGAAAAAACGACTTCGGAGTTTTTTCAGCCCTCTGCAAGAGCAAGGGTTTTATGCTGCAAAAACGGAGTCGTGCTGCATAAAACATACCTTGCTATTTGCTCCGACGCAAATAAATCCGTCCGCGAAGGACGGAAGTCGAGTATCTCAAAAAAGAACTCTTCATGGCTCGAAAGCTTCGGCTTACCGCTTGGGTGCAAAGTTACTAAGCCTTGTGTCTAAGTCACTTACCTCTTACGGAGCCACAAATACGCAAATCGAAGCCACAAGTACGCAGTTAGCAAAAAGGGCAGAAACAAGGGGATAAAGGCTTCTATATTTGCCCCGTCGAACAGGTGTTTGCGGGTCGGTGGACACACCTGCCTGCCCAAGTCTAAAAACCTGTCCGCAGTCATTTGAACAGATAATTACGGAAATGGAAATAGAAATGAGAATATGTACAAGTTATTGCACCCGTCGCCCCTCACACCCTTGTGCAAGGGTACAAGTGTGGACGTATGGATGGGTGGACGTGTGCAGGTATGACTCCCGTCATATAGCTCCACTCCTATGCAAGGAGGGACATATCCCAAAAGGCGGATCTATGTTCCCTTATCGGAATACCTTATCGTATGCCTGTCCAGAGATTTATTCCCTCACGGACTCATTTCCATATCTTCCTTTTCAAGGAAACAAGCCAAGGCGTGCATGCGCCTTTCCTCACATATATGTAGAACCATTAAACAGAAAATGAAATGAAAAAGAAACCTGTTTTCATTGCCTTCTCCACCCAGAAGGGCGGTGTCGGCAAAACGACCTTTACGGTCTTGGCGGCAAGTTACCTGCACTATGCCTGCGGGTACAACCTTATTGTGGTGGATTGCGACTATCCGCAATTCAGCATCAATGCCATGCGTCAGCGTGACGCACAGGGCGTGGATCGCAACCCCGCGCTTCAAGAATTGGCAGCCACCCAATTCTCCGAGTTGCAAAAGCCCACGTACACCATCCTTTGTGCCACGGCAGAGGCAGCCGTGGATACGGTCAGGGAATATCTGGACACGCACGACTCAGATACGGATTTCGTCTTTTTTGACCTGCCCGGAACCATCAACAATGACGGTGTACTGACCACTCTCTCCGGTATGGATTACATTTTCACACCCATCTCCGCCGACCGTATATCCTTGGAAAGCACGCTGAGCTTTTCAGCCATCATCAAAGAGGCGATAACCGACAATACAGACACTGACAACAAAGGGATTTACCTCTTTTGGAACATGGTGGACGGTAGAGAGAAAACACCCCTCTATGCGATGTATGAAAAGGTCATTGCCGAGTTGGGACTTCCAGTCTTGAAGACGGCAGTCCCCAATACGACCCGCTACAAAAAGGAGGTAATGGAGGAGGGTACGACCCTCTTCCGTTCAACCATCTTTCCCGCCTCTCGCACGCTGCTTAGAGGCAGTCGTCTGAAAGAGCTTGTGGAGGAAATCTTGTCCATCGTAAAACCTGAAGCATATGGTAGGAAAGAATAAAGGGGCGATAGATCCCGTCGCTATCCGGGAATTGATTTCACAGGGTATCCCGATGAAAAAGAAAGAGAGCGAGATGATACCCCCTCCCACAGTCGAAGAGGAGGATGAGTCTGTTTCGGAAACACCGAAAGGGGCTTTGGAAGAACCACAACTACCCATCCGAACACGTCGCAAGCATACCGCCAAAGGAGATTACATCTCACTCTTCATGCACCGCAATGACCTGTATGACCGCAAGGCAATCTACATCTCCAAAGAGTTGCAGGACAAACTGTCGGAAATCGTCCTCTTCATCCGAAAGAGGGAGATGACATTGGGCATGTACGTGGAAAACATCCTTCTCAAACATTTGGAGGACTACAAGGAAGAAATCAACCGATTAAGTGAAAAGAACTTCAAGAAATTATTGTGATATGAAACAGAAAAAAGCTCGACCAATGACAGGTCATAAGTCCTGCAGAGAACGAAAAAGCGTCTCTTCAAAAGTAACCATCCGTAACTCCACCACGCTCATCGAGCATTCCGATGGACACCCTACAGCTCTCCTTCAGGAAGAAAGAAGCGATTATGAAACCGCCTTTCTTCAACCCCTGAACATCGGAGACCGAAAGGGCGTGTTCATTTCCAAAAAGACACAGGAAGAGATTTCCGAAATCGTCTATGTGGCAGCCGCAGGCAAACTGACGATTGGGGCATTCGTAGAACATATTCTCCGGCATCACTTAGAGAGCTATCATGATGAGATAGATGCCTTGTTCGAACAACAGTTCCGTAAACGTTTCGAGCGATGAAGCAGGTGATTGTCATTCTGCTGTCGGTAGGCTTAGCCTATCTCGGCAGCGTACAGGTCGTCCGCTTCCTGTACGGACGCTATCGGAGTGCCGTGAGACTCTACCGTGACTTGCAACTCTTTTTCAGGGAACGGGGCAAGGGCAAAGTCGTCGTCACCATCCGTATCCCCAAAAAGGAATCCTCCCAAGAGGAGAATGTCCTTTTAGCCGAGTTGCCCATTGAGACCGAAAAAGAGGAATCACAGGATGAGAACCCAGACTCCGGAGGGTTGAAAGAAAACGCTCCCGTCATTCCCGAAGAAGAGGATTATGTATTGGTGGAAGTCCAAGGTGAAAGCCACTCCTTTTCGGAAAGCATCACAGCGGAAGAGCTGCAACAAATGGGTAATGTCCTCTCCTGCAAAAATGCTCCGATAGAGGAAGCTGCGAAAGCCGCTGAAACCATCTATAAGATACACGACTCCCCTATGTTCCAAGCGATTAAGAAAGCGGCCGGGGAACGTGTCCGCGAGCTGCTGGAGCGCGTTGCCGAAGAAGCTCCGAAAGAGGTTCAGTCAGGCAACTTCGATTACAAACGATTTATCAAGACATAGTATTCACCCATTCAAAGAAAGGAGAAAGTATGAGTAAACCCATCTATCTCGCCATCGCTTCCCCCAGAGGAGGTGTCGGCAAAACCTCGCTTACGATACTTGCCGCAAGCATTCTGCATTACCACAGAGGATGCGATGTCGCCGTCGTGGATTGCAACCATCCCGTCCATACAATCGCCCGTCTGCGTCAGCAAGAGTCGGAAGAACTAAATCATCAAAGCCTGATGCATCTGAAACATCGGACACCCTGCACCCCTTATCCGATTATCTGCGCTCCGGTGCGGGAAGCCCTGAACCGGGTGGAGCGACACTGTGCGGACAATCCTCCTCGCTGCATTCTCTTCGACCTCCCTCCATTGATGCGTACCGAAGGAACAGTAGAGCTGCTTTCAGCAATGGACGCCGTCGTCTTTCCCGTTACGGGGAGTCTGATGGACATGGAAGCTGTCCGACATTTCATCGACATCTTGGGAGAGCAGATACTGACGATGGGCAAGGGCAATATCCGTGAGCTTTACCTGCTCCGCAATATGGTACAGGCTTGGGAACGCGAGGATGCCGACGAATGCTGTCGCACCCTTGCCGATGAAACAGGAGCTTTGCTGATGCAGACTTCATTGAGCCACTCCCGTTTGTATCGTCCTTTCCTTTCCGAGCGCAGAAGAGGGGTATGCACCCTCTTCCCTCCTCACGGAGGAAAGTTGAGTCAGCTATGCAAGCAATTAGGCGATGAACTTCATGAAATCCTGCAACGCCTATGTACCGAATAGTCCTTGTTCTGCTCTTGCTCTACCTTTTGTGGCTGCTGCTTTTTCTCTCGTATGAACGAAGAAAAAGAAAGAACAGGGCAATTGAGAAAAAGCCTTGCCAAACGGTCAGTGACGCGGAAATCATCGGTAAAAGTCGCTTCAAGCTCAGCCACTCGAAGCCACAAGTACGCAGTTATCCAAAAGGTGAGGCAGAAGCAAAAAAGGCATCTACATTTGCTCCCGAAAACGGACAAGATCCATCGGAAGATCCGGATGAACAGCCCGACATAGATGAGATTCCTTTAACGTATGAGTCCTCCGATTCTCCACCCTTTGAAGAGGAGGACGAGGAACTTCCCATACAGGGAGAAAGCGAATATGCCACGGGAATTGATTTTGAACGGGTGCTGGAAGCCTTGTCGGTCATTCACCGCCACGCCCATACCGAAGCAGAGCGACAGAGGACCGGCGATATGCTGAGCGAGTTGGAAGGAACCCATCTGATGGAAACGCTCCGAAGCGACGCGAAACGCTCGGCCACGATCGATGAAATCGTCCGTGCCCGTTTCGAGGAACTTTACAGTGGGGAAAAGGCGTAACGCCTCTTCCGAATGGTCTTGACCCAATAGTATGAACCCTTTAATGCAACAGAAGCAATGAAAGAAAAAGAGTACGGCTGACCCTAAGAGAGTCACCACTAACATCCGAAAGTAACAACAGTATTCACCCGTCGGGAGGACATATCCAATCCACTCGGCACAAAACAAAGATTTATGACCAAAAGACATTTTCTAATCGCAGCCGTCCTGCTGCTTTCCATTTCCTCTGCCTTTGCCCAAGGCAACGGCTTGTCGGGCATCAACCAAGCCACCAACATGGTGACGAGTTATTTCGACCCTGCCACGAAACTTATCTACGCCATCGGTGCGGTCGTTGGGCTTATCGGTGGGGTAAAGGTCTACTCCAAGTTCTCGTCCGGAGATCCCGACACCTCGAAGACCGCCGCAAGCTGGTTTGGAGCGTGTATTTTCTTGATAGTCGCAGCCACCATTCTTCGTAGTTTCTTCCTCTAAGCCTATGGAGACCTATCCCATCAACAAGGGAATCGGCCACTCGGTAGAGTTTCAGGGACTCAAAAGCCAATACCTGTTCATCTTCGCAGGAGGGTTGCTCGCCCTTTTCGTGCTGTTTGTCATTCTCTACATGGCGGGTGTCAGTCAATGGATCTGTATCGGCTTCGGAGGGACTGCCGCATCCGTTCTGGTGTGGCAGTCCTTCTCTCTGAACAGGAAGTACGGGGAACACGGGCTGATGAAGCGTTCCGCGCTGCACAGCCATCCCCGCTATCTCATCAACCGACGACGCATTCCCCGGCTGCTGCGGCACAAGGAACTGCCGAGACGAAAGAGAAGAGAGCATAAAAGAATGAACGAAGGAAAGGAGGAGAAAGAATGAGAAACGTACTGAAAGCCACCACGCTGGAGAACCGCTTCCCGCTGCTTGCCGTCGAAGAGGGCTGCATCCTCTCGAAAGACGCCGACATCACGGTCGCCTTTCGGGTGGACTTGCCCGAACTCTATACGGTGACGAGCGCGGAGTATGCCGCCATCCACTCGGCTTGGGTAAAGGCAATCAAGGTATTGCCGACCTACAGTGTCGTACACAAGCAGGACTGGTTTGTCAAGGAGGGCTATCGTCCTGACTTGCAGAAGGAGGAGATGAGTTTCCTCTTCCGCAGTTTCGAGCGACACTTCAACGAGCGACCCTTCCTGAACCACGCCTGCTACCTGTTCCTGACCAAGACGACCAAGAACCGCAGCCGGCAGCAGAGTAATTTTTCCACGCTCTGCCGTGGGTACATTATCCCCAAGGAGGTACGAGACAGGGATACCGCCCGCAAGTTCATCGAAGCGACCGAGCAGTTCGAGCGGATTATGAACGAGTGCGGTTTTATTCATCTCTCTCGCCTGAGGGATGAAGAGATTGTCGGCACGGAGGAAAAACCGGGACTGATAGAGAAGTATTTCTCGCTCTCCCTTTCCGACACGACGGTCTTGGAGGACATCGACCTGAGAGCCGACCGGATGCGTATCGGCGACAAGCGGCTCTGCCTGCATACCCTCTCCGATACGGAAGACCTGCCTGGACTGGTAGGTACGGATATGCGTTACGAACGCCTGTCCACCGACCGTAGCGACTGCCGCCTCTCCTTCGCTGCTCCCGTAGGACTGCTGCTGCCGTGCAGCCATATCTACAACCAGTATGTGCTGATTGACGACAGTGCGGAGAACCTGCAACGCTTCGAGAAGAACGCACGGAACATGCACTCGCTCTCCCGTTACAGTCGCTCCAACCAAATCAACAAGCAGTGGATTGACGAGTATCTGAATGAAGCACACAGCTTCGGACTAACCTCCGTCCGATGCCATTGCAATGTCTTGGCGTGGAGTGAGGATGAGGAGGAACTCCGCCGTATCCGTAACGACGTGGGTAGCCAGCTCGCACTGATGGAGTGCAAGCCAAGGCACAACACGGTGGATGTGCCGACGCTGTTCTGGGCGGGCATTCCCGGCAATGAAGCCGATTTCCCTGCCGAAGAGAGTTTCTACACCTTCATTGAGCAGGCGGTCTGCTTCTTCAACGAGGAAACCAACTACCGTGATTCACTCTCACCGTTCGGTATCAAGATGGCTGACCGCAGCGGAAAGCCCATTCATCTCGACATCTCTGACCTGCCCATGAAAAAAGGCATCATCACGAACCGCAACAAGTTCATCTTGGGGCCTTCGGGTTCGGGCAAGTCGTTCTTCACCAACCACCTGTTAAGGCAGTACTGGGAACAGAACACCCATATCGTCTTGGTGGATACGGGAAACAGCTATCAGGGCTTGTGCGAGATGATACGCCACAAGACACAGGGCGAGGATGGGGTTTACTTCACCTATTCAGATGAGAGTCCTATCAGCTTCAATCCCTTCTACACGCCGGATAAGGTATTCGACGTGGAGAAGCGGGAGAGCATCAAGACCCTGCTGCTGACCCTCTGGAAAAAGGACAATGAGCCTGCCACCCGTTCGGAGGAGGTTGCCCTTTCCAATGCCGTGTCGCTCTTTATCGAGCGTATCAAGACGGATGACGGTATCGTACCCTCGTTCAACAGCTTTTACGAGTATCTCACCACCGACTACTCGGCATTGCTCCGTGAGAAAAAGGTCAGGGAAAAGGATTTTGACTTGCCCAATTTTCTCAACGTGCTGGAACCGTACTACAAGGGTGGCGAATATGACTACCTGCTGAACTCGGACAAGCAGCTCGACCTGCTGAACGCACGCTTCATCGTCTTCGAAATCGATTCCATAAAGGATCATCCCATCCTTTTCCCCATTACCACCATCATCATTATGGAACTCTTCATCAACAAGATGCGACGTCTGAAGGGAATACGGAAAGTCATCCTTATCGAAGAAGCTTGGAAGGCGATTGCCTCCGCAAATATGGCGGGATACATACGCTACCTCTACAAGACCGTGCGTAAGTTCTTCGGCGAGGCGGTCGTGGTGACGCAGGAAGTGGATGACATCATCTCCTCAGACATTGTCAAGGAGTCCATCATCAACAATTCGGACTGCAAAATCCTGCTTGACCAGCGCAAGTACATGAACAAGTTCGACCAGATTCAGGCACTCTTGGGACTGACGGACAAGGAACGGGGGCAGATACTCTCCATCAACCAGAGCAACGATGCCACACGGTCGTACAAGGAGGTGTGGATCGGACTGGGCGGCGTGCAGTCCGCCGTCTATGCCACCGAAGTGTCGAAAGCCGAATACCTCACCTACACGACGGAGGAGACCGAGAAGATGCGGGTGCTCGCCCGTGCCGAGCAACTCGGCGGGAATATGGAGCTTGCCGTCAGGCAGCTCGCCGAAGAAGAATAGTAAATAACAATCACACTAAAATCCAACGTAAAATGAGAAAGAAAGTTTTAATGCTTATCACGTGCGGTTGCCTCCTTGTAGGCAGCGCACATGCCCAGTGGGTAGTCACGGATCCTACCAACCTTGCACAGAGCATCATCAACACGACCAAGGAAATCGTGCAGACCTCCAAGACGGTCAAGAACACGCTCGACAATTTCAAGGAAGTGGAGAAACTCTACAACGAGAGCAAGAAGTACTACGACGCTCTGAAAAAAGTGAATGACCTCGTGCGGGATGCCCAAAAAGTAAAGGAGACGATTTTGATGGTCGGGGAAATCTCCGACATCTATGTGAACAACTACAAGAAGATGCTCTCCGACCCGAACTTCCGACCGGAGGAACTGATTGCCATTGCCAACGGCTATACCAAGCTGCTCGGAGAGAGCAATAACCTACTCAAGGAACTGAAGCAGGTGGTGAACATCACCACGCTGAAGATGACCGACAAGGAGCGTATGGATGTGGTAGATCGCTGCTACAAGGAAATCAGGGACTACCGCAACCTTGTGCGTTACTACACGAACAAGAACATCTCCGTGAGCTATCTCAGAGCCAAGAAGCAGCAGGACACTGACCGAGTACTCTCGCTTTATGGAACGGATAACGAAAGGTATTGGTAGGTATGGGAGCGGAATTTGACAACCTGCATCAGGTGCTCCGTTCGCTTTACACGGAGATGATGCCGATGTGCGGTGACATGATTGGTGTCGCCAAAGGCATTGCGGGCTTGGGCGCACTCTTCTATGTGGCACTCAGGGTATGGCAGACGCTTGCCCGTGCCGAACCCATCGACGTCTATCCTTTGCTCCGTCCGTTCGCTCTCGGTCTCTGCATCCTCTTCTTTCCGATGGTGCTGGAGACCATCAACGGGGTACTCAGTCCCGTCGTGCAGGGTACGCACAAGATGCTCGAAAAGCAGACCTTCAGCATGGACGAATACCGCAAGTTGCGGGACAAACTGGAGTACGAGGCGATGGTGAAGAATCCCGAAACAGCCTATCTGGTCAGCAACGAGGAGTTCGACAAGAAACTGGATGAACTCGGTATCGCCCCCTCGGACATGGCGACGATGGCGGGAATGTATGTGGAGCGAGGTATGTATAACCTGAAGAAATCGATTCGCAATATGGTGCGGGAACTTTTAGAACTGCTTTTCGCCGCTGCCGCCCTGCTCATCGACACGCTTCGGACATTCTTCCTGATTGTCCTCTCCATCTTGGGACCGATAGCCTTTGCCATCTCCGTGTGGGATGGTTTCCAAAGCACCCTCACGCAGTGGTTCACGAGGTATATCTCCATCTATCTGTGGCTACCTGTGGCGGACTTGTTCAGTTCGATGCTGGCAAAGATTCAGGAACTGATGCTCAAGCACGACATCACGCAGTTACAGAATGATCCCACCTATACGATAGATGCTTCGAATGGAGTGTACCTTGTCTTTATGATTATCGGCATCATCGGCTACTTCACCATTCCGACGGTTGCGGGCTGGGTGATACAGGCAGGTGGAGCAGGTAATTTCGGAAAGAACGTGAACTATGCGGCAGGAAGGGGTGCGGGTATCGCAGGTGCTGTGGGCGGAGCCGTTGGCGGTTTCGCCGGAGGACACGCACGAAATGCGATGAACTATGCGGGTAGCAAGGGAAGAGAGATAGCCGGGAAATTATTTCATCGGGGAGGAAACCAATCATCCGAACCATCGGAACAAAATTAAAAAGTCATGGAATTTAAGTCATTAAAGAATATCGAAACAAGTTTCAGGCAGATACGCCTTTTTACTTTGGTTGTCGTCTGTCTGTGTGCCGCCCTTGCAGGCTATTCGGTATGGAGTGCCTACTCCTTTGCCGAAGCCCAAAGGCAGAAAATCTATGTGCTGGATGGCGGTAAGTCGCTGATGCTCGCCCTTTCGCAGGATCTGTCGCAGAACAGACCCGCCGAGGCAAAAGAGCACGTGCGCCGCTTCCACGAACTGTTCTTCACCCTTTCGCCCGACAAGAGTGCCATCGAGGGGAATATCTCCCGTGCGCTGCTCTTGGCGGACAAGAGTGCCTACAATTACTATCGGGATTTCTCCGAGAAAGGGTACTACAACCGTATCGTGGCGGGAAATATCAATCAGGTCGTGCAGGTGGACAGCGTACTCTGCGACTTCGACCGCTATCCCTATGCGGTACGAACGCATGCCCGGCAGATGATTATCCGTGCCACCAACGTGACCGAGCGCAGTCTCGTCACCATCTGCCGCCTGCTGAATACGAGCCGCAGCGACGACAATCCGAACGGGTTCAACATCGAGGGATTCGAGATTGTAGAGAATAAAGACATCAGTACCCGTAAGCGATGAAAAAGAAAAGTCTGTTCCGAATGATGCAGGAGAGAGCGGAGGCAAGACTCCGCCACCTGTGCGGACGCATCCTCGCTCATCTGAGGCTGTATGTCGTCCTGACAATGCTTCTTTTCTTCGCCTTCCTTGCTGGCTATGTTTTCTTCAGCGGTTTGTACCGTATCTTCTCGGACGGAGACTCCGAAGAAGAAACGTTACCGGCAATCGAGCATATAAAAGCCCCTGAAGTAAGGCGGCTCTATCCCAACGACAGTATCAACCTATTAAAGTATTACGATTATGTTCCCATTCAAAAGAAAGACAGCCTCCGACACGAGTCCCTCGCCTGAACTGACGGAGGAAGAGAGACAAAGACGAAAGAAGTTTGTCATTTATCCCCTGATGTTCCTGCTCTTTGCGGGCTCCATGTGGCTCATCTTCGCTCCATCGGAGAAAGAAGAGGAGAAACAGGCGAAGGGCTTCAACACGGAAGTACCCGACCCGATGGCAACCGAACTGATCGGCGATAAGAAGAAAGCCTATGAGAAAGAGATGATGGAAGAGAAAGAGCAGGAACGAAGTCGTGCCATGCAAAGCCTCAGTTCTCTCTTCGGTGAAATGACAGGAGGACAACCGGAGCAGAGTTCCGAAGAGTTGGCTTTGAAGACGGACGCACCAGAAAGAGATAACGGCTTAGGCTTTCGCACCACTGCTCCGCAAGAGGGATTCCATGCTTCGGCTTCCGCTTACCAAGACATCAACCGCACGCTCGGTAGTTTCTATGAGACACCGAGGGAAGACCCCGAAAAGGAGGAACTGCGTGCCCGTTTGGCAGAGTTGAAAAACCGTATGAGCAGCGAACAGCAGTCGCCTGCCATAACCGTGAACGACCAGATGGCATTGCTCGAAAAGTCCTATCAGTTGGCGGCAAAGTATATGCCATCGGGCGGTGGACAGCAGTTGCCAAGTAAGGCATTGGTTTCGGATGGGGAGACGGCTTCCGAGAGGAAAGCGGTCGCAACCACCCGAAACGGGAAGGCGGTAGCCTTTCCCGTTGCCCCTGTGAGCGAGCAAGAGGTGTCGGCTCTGGCGCAGCCGATGAGCGACTCGACTTTCCGCTCCGAATATGTCAAGGAGAGAAACTATATGTTCCATACCGCCATCGGAACAGCCCCGCTGACGGAGAAGAATACCATCTCTGCCTGTGTGCATGACAATCAGAAGGTAATGGATGGTCAGACAGTGCGTTTCCGTCTCTTGGAACCGATACAGGTGTCAAACAGGGAGATACCGCGTAATGCCCTTGTCGTCGGCGTGGCAAAGGTACAGGGCGAACGTCTGAACATACTCATTACCTCACTGGAATATCGCGGGAACATCCTACCCGTGGAACTGTCGGTGTATGACATGGACGGACAGGCGGGGATATTCATTCCCGGCTCGATGGAGCGCAGTGCCGCCAAGGAGATTGTCGCAAACATGGGGACATCTGTAGGCAGCAGTGTGAACATCTCCACCGATGCGGGGGCACAGCTTGCCTCCGATCTCGGCAAGGGGCTGATACAAGGTACTTCGCAGTATTTCGCCAAGAAAATGCGCACCGTCAAGGTGCATCTGAAGGCAGGCTATAGGGTGCTGCTCTATCAACCCGAAAACAAGTAATTCACAGTTATTATTCACCACTTTAATCCAATGTAAAAATGAAAAGAACAGTTTTAGCCATCGCCCTGATGCTGGGCGCAGTCTGTGCCAACGCACAGGAGACAACCTCAACGGGAGACTTCTATCAGGGTCTGACCCGAAAGATTGCCTTTGAGCGGATGATACCGCCCCACGGATTGGAAATCACCTATGACAAGACGGTGCACATCATCTTCCCATCTGCCGTGCGCTATGTCGATTTGGGCTCGCCCAATCTCATTGCGGGAAAGGCGGACGGAGCGGAGAACGTTATCCGTGTGAAAGCGACAGTCAAGGACTTCCGTGAGGAGACGAACATGAGTGTCATCACCGAAGACGGTGCATTCTATTGTTTTAATGTCAAGTATGCAAACGAGCCATTGCTTCTGAATGTGGAAATGGCAGACTTTATCCATGACGGAGCGATCGTGAACCGCCCGAACAACGCTATGGAGGTCTATCTGAAGGAACTCGGCAGTGAGAGTCCGATGCTGGTAAGGCTCATCATGAAGTCCATTCACAAGGAGGACAAGCGGACGGTGAAGCACATCGGCAGCAAGTCCTTCGGTATTCAGTACCTGCTCAAAGGCTTGTACTCGCATAACGGACTGCTGTACTTCCATACGGAACTGCGCAACAAGTCCAACGTGCCGTTCGACATCGACTTCATCACGTTCAAAATCGTGGACAAGAAGGTCGCCAAGCAGACCGCCATGCAGGAGCAGGTGCTGCTTCCGCTGCGTGCCTACAACTATCTTACCTGCGTGGCGGGACGGAAGAGCGGTCGCACGGTGTTCACGCTCCAGAAGTTCACCATCCCCGATGACAAGCATCTCATTGTGGAGATGCATGAGAAGAACGGAGGAAGACACCAGTCCTTTGTCGTGGAGAACGAAGACCTTGTGCGTGCAAGGGAGATTGACGAACTCAAAGTGAAGTAGTATGAAAAAGTCTCTGTTTTTCCTGTTTGTCGTGTCGCTTGCCCTCTTTGCAGGGCAGGCACACGCCCAACGCTGTCTGCCCAAGATGAAGGGCATACGCCTGACCGCAGGCATGGCGGACGGTTTTTATTCTCCCTCTTCCAAGAATGAAACGGGCTATTCGTTCGGGGCTTCGCTTGCCACCTACACGAAAGGCGGACACCAATGGGTGCTTGGTGTGGAGTATCTCCGCAGATACCATCCTTATCGGGATAGCCGTATCCCTGTGGAACAGTTCACGGGCGAGGGAGGTTTCTTCTGTAACGTGCTTTCAGACGGAAGCAAGACCTTCTTCCTCTCCGCAGGCGTTTCCGCCTTGGCGGGCTATGAGACGGTCAATGGCGGAAAGAAGCTGCTCTTTGACGGCTCAACGCTACGCAATAAGGAGGGCTTTCTTTATGGGGGTGCCGTCACCTTGCAGGCGGAGACCTATCTGACGGACAGATTGGTGTTGCTGTTCTATGGCAGGGAACGTTGTCTGTGGGGTGGCTCTACGGAGCGTTTCCATGCCCAGTACGGTGTCGGACTGAAAATCATGCTGGACTGATGGACGTGCGACGGATGAGAGAAATCCCCATTGCGGACTTCCTCAGCGCAATGGGGATTCAGCCCCAAAAGCAGAAAGGAAATGCCTTGTGGTATTCCGCCCCTTACCGCACGGAGCGGACACCCTCGTTCAAGGTCGATACCGCCAAGAATGTCTGGTTCGATTTCGGGACAGGCAAAGGCGGCGACATCTTCGACTTGGCGGGAGAGTTTATCGGAAGCGGTGATTTTCTCCTGCGGGCGACCTTCATCGCCAATAGCGGAACGTGTCCGCTACCTGCTTTGGAACAACCGCAAAGAAGCGAAAAGAAAGAAGCCGTTTTCGAGGATATTTGGGTGCGACCATTGCAGGACTGCAAATTGCTGGGGTATCTGAGGGGACGGGGCATTTTTGCCGATACTGCCATACCCAACTGTGAGGAGGTCCGATACCGTGTGCATGGCAAACGATACTATGCCATCGGCTTTCGCAACGAGGCAGGAGGATTGGAGCTGCGCAACCGCTTCTTCAAGGGCTGCATCCCACCGAAGGATATTTCACTGAAGCGTAACGGCTCGGACGGATGTGCCGTATTCGAGGGCTTTATGGATTACCTCTCGGCTATGCAACTCGGCATCATTGCTTCGGATTGGCTTGTGCTTAATTCCGTTTCCAACGTGGAGAAGGCGGTGAAAGCCTTGCAGGGCTATGAAAAGATAGAATGCTATCTCGATAATGACGATGCGGGACGAAAGACTTTTCAAAGGCTGTACGACTGCTTTGGGGAGAAGGTCATCGACCGTTCCTCCCTGTATGCCGACCATAAGGATTTGAATGACTACCTGCTGTTTCAAAGGCAGGTGTGAGTGTATAATATTAAAATGTAATGAACAATGAATTGTAAATCGACGACCAAAGGGAAAGTCAAAAAGAAAATATTGAATACGATTTGGGTAATGGGAGTGCTAGCCCTCGCAGGGTTTTGTCTATCTGCTTGTGATCACGAGTTGGATATTCAGCAGGCGTACCCGTTCACGGTAGAGACGATGCCGGTGCAGAAGCACATCGCCAAGGGGCAGACGGCGGAGATACGCTGTACATTGAAAAGGGAGGGCAACTTTGCCGACACCCGCTATACCATAAGGTACTTTCAGCCTGATGGAAAGGGACGGCTGAAGATGGATGACGGCACGGTGTTCAAGCCCAATGACCGTTACCCGCTTACGAAAGAGGAGTTCAGGCTCTACTACACATCCGCTTCCTCCGAGCAGCAGACGATAGATGTGTATGTCGAGGACTCGTTCTCGCAGACGGTGAAACTCTCGTTTGAGTTCAACAGCCAAAGGGACGAGGAAAAGAAGCAGTCTGCCACGATAGTTGCCAAAGTTTTGAAAGATGCGGAAAACTAAACACTTTGCTTTATTCTGTACTTTGTGCTTGTTTTGCCAGCCCATCCTTGCCCAACGCAGGGAGCGGCCGGCAGACTTGCCGCTTTTCGAGCATATGGTCCTCGTCGTAAAATATTTTGAGGGACTTCATCGGGGCAGAGACTATGTAGGGTATGGACACCGTTTGTTGCCAAATGAACGCTTTACGGCAGACATGACGGAACGGCAGGCGGATTCCCTGCTACGTGCTGACCTGTGGAAATGCTTTGGATACTTCAAAGGCTATGGCAAGGATGCAATGCTTTTAACGCTCCTCTCTTACAATGTCGGCGTAGGGCGCTTGCTCGGCTATGGCAAGCATCCCAAAAGTCAATTACTCCGAAAGATAGAAGCAGGCGACAGGAATTTCTATCATGAGTATGTCTCTTTCTGCCGATACAAAGGAAAGGTACTGCGTGGATTGGTCAAGCGCAGACGAATTGAGTTTGCTTTATTCTATCTTCCTTGAAAATTCAGTCTCTTACGATTGTCATTTTCGTAAGAGGCTGAGTCTTTCACCGAATAGAAAAGAAAATCCGTCATTCATTCTTTGATAGGCGTTAAAAACATTACCTTTGCAACGATATGACTGATAAGCAACCTGTACAGCAGGAACAGCCTGCCATTGCCGTTCTCATAGACGGGGATAATATGTCGTCCGACAAACTCGGTGACATCATGTCTTTCGTTTCCCTATATGACAGTCCCATTGTCCGGCGTATCTATGCGGACTGGACAAAGCCTGCGATGAAGCGATGGAAAGAGGAAGCGAAAGTGCATTCTTTCCGTCTGGTGGAAGCACCCTCCTATGTCGGAGTAAAGAATACGACGGATATGGCATTGGTTATCGACGCAATGGACTTGCTTCACGGAAAAACCGTGAAGGGCTTCTGTATCGTTTCCAGTGACAGTGACTATACCTTGCTTGCCCAGAGGATAAGAGAAGAGGGATTGCTGGTATTGGGCTATGGGGAACGAAAAACGCCTGTTGCGCTACAGACCGCTTGCCATGAGTCCCGCTTTTCGGACAAGGCAGAGCCTGTCCAACCGAACAACAACACGCCTGACTATTTCATAGAAAGAGACCGCGCCTTGTTCGACAAGGCTTTCGAGGTGGCAGGCAAAGGGGAGGATACCGTAACGCTTTCGCTCATCGGTGGAGAACTGAAAAAGTTGATGCCCAAGTATAAAATCAGGCGTTACGGCTGCAAGACGCTCGGACAGCTTTATGTCAAATTGGGAAAGTACGAGCTGGTCAAGGTCGGAGACAAGGCTGTGGGCAGTGCCATTAGGATAAAACAATAAGCGAAAAAACAATACCGAAGCAGCATCCGAAGTTGATATTTTTATTCTCTTGATGAGGCTATCATTCCATAAAGAATAGTTTGCATTGGCTTTTTGTTACTTTTGAGCCGTCTCAACTCACTGTCAAAAGTAACGAAATATTTTTCATCGGGGTTTCTTTGCTCCTTTCTTTGTCCGCCCGATGCTCACGAAAGAAAGGAGCGGTCGGCTAATCTGCCGACCGCTTTACTCAGTCTGTTTGTCTTGAACGGTTATCCGTCCCGTCCTTACTTTGGGGTGAGAGGAGAAAGCCCAATTGATTTCCTCATCGGGAAGGGTGCTGTAAACGTTTCCGCCCATCACCATTCCGCAATCCCGAATGACCTTTTGTCGTGCTTCCTCCCTGCTTTCGGCAACCACTTCAAACACTCCCTCGAAGATGTACCGCGTCCGTACTCTGTAAACTTTCTTCTTCATATTCTCAAAATTCAGCAATTAGTAATCTGTGTTCCATCGGTTCACCATTGGATAACCTGCGGTGGGTAAGCCAAAAATGATGCGTGCCGTAACCATAGGCAAAGAACTTGTCAAGTTCCGTTTCTTCGGCTATCCGCTTGACGGCAGTCCTTAGTTCCTCTTCATTGGCGGATAAAGTAATGGCATTGATTACCCTTATAAGGATATGGGGTATCTCGTCCGCCCAATTGCATACGATGCTTTCTATTTCTGCTTTCATTGCTGTGATGTTTTGGTGATAGTTGCTTATGCTGTCGCTCTCATTCTCTGCCTTATCAGTTTGCGGTTGGCATTGACAAGGTTCACGATTTGGTCGTGATATTCCGTGTTCTTATTGCATACGCCACGACTTTGCACCACTTTGAGCGTGTCCAGATTGACCTCTATCGTTTCTATCCGTCTGCCCCCAATGGTAGCCGAAAGTATCAGTGAGTTTTCTTTGAGATAGTAGGCATTGTCGAACACACAATGGTGCATTGCCACACCCTCATCCAAATGTTCCTGCACGCTCTCCAATACGTGGACTTGGATTGTGCCGTCCGTGAAATTGATACCAAAGAATTTACTTTTCAATTCTCTGAAACGCTTTTCATCCTCCATTGCCTTTTTGCGTCTCTTCTCCTTTTCTTCCTTTTCCCTTCGTCTGCGGAGTTCGTGTTGTCTTAGGTCGTGTTCCCTATGCAGGTCGGTGGGGCAAACATACTTCGGGCTGTGTATGTCCTTGCCCAACCTTCGGAGCATATCCACGTAGTCGCACCACATTGAAATGTCCTCTATGTCATAGCCGTTGCGAGTGGCGACTTTGTAGGACTGCCAACAAGCGTCAAATGTCCTCGAATTGTTGAGAAAGTATTTCAAATGCTCGGTTCTGCCTGCTTTCATCAATGTTTCCGCACGGCTGTCGGACAATAGGGCAGGAATGAGAACGGTTGGTGCGATGTCGTGAAAATCATTCTCAAATCCATTCCTGCGGAATGTGTCCGTAACCTTAAACTTGGGATATATCTGTGAGTACGATATATGGCGGTAGGCTTCGTTATCGTTGCGTACTGCCATTGGAGAACAGAAAGAAAAGGTGTCAATGTATCTACCTAATGTTCGTTGAACGGCTATCACGGCTTGCCGTCCTTGTGTGTTCCACCAATATTGACCGATTTCTATAACATAGGGCATTGCCTTGCAACCTTTCTCCATTTCCACAGAAAGAAGAAACATTCTTAGTACTTGGTACTCTCCACAAGCGGTTAGAATGGTAAAATACTGCTTCTGCCTTATCTTGCGTTCAAAGGTTTCCCTGACCTGCAACCTTGCCCCGCAATGGGGGCAGGTGCAAGAGTCCGTTGGCTTCTCCATTGCCCAACTATGCCCACAATCCATACACGTTGTGCGACCTTTGGGCAGTCGGTAGACGAAGTGGTCTATACACTCACGGAATGCCCATTTGCTCTGTGTCTTGGTTATCGGGCGAAGGTGCTTGCTCTCGGCAAGTACTGCCTTCTCAAACTTATTTCTTGGTTTCATTTTCTGCCCTCCTTGTTTTATTCGTTACGAAATACATAGCCGTCCTTATACCAAAAGTCCGTGTCGAAAAGGTCATCGGCATATTTAGAGAAGTCGAAGTAACTCAGTGCAAAATCGGATAAATCATTCTCCATTTTCACAAATTCTTCCGCAAAATCCTCCCTACTTGCATAACTGCCTATATAGGCGGATTGGAAAGCCTTTACAAGGCTGTATGCGTCTTGGGTGAGTTTGATATTGTTGCCGTCCGCCCATACCCAAAAGGCTTCTTTCTCCGTGTCATTCAGTCTGTCCAACTCGTCCCGAAGCTCAAAGAAGTTTTCCTCCAAATGGCTCTCGTCTATCAGACCATCGGGGATTTCCTCCCACGCTTGGAACATATATTCGGGTTCTTCTTCGTCCTCGTGTATCTCGGCACAACGCTCCATAAAGTCGTCCCAATCATAAAACTCCGAAAGTTCCACCCATTCGCCCTGCAATGAGCCGTTGTTGTACTTGGCATAAGTTCCTACATAAATCCGTGCTTCGTTCAAATCCATTGCTTCCATATCCTTTTCTGTTTAGGGTTAAAACTCGAATAATGAGGGTTGGGGGTGCTGTTCCTCCTGCTTTTCCGCTTTGGGTTTCTTGGCGGTAAGTTTGCGGTATTCCTCCGCTTGGTATCGCTCGATAGCCTTTTTCCGTGCTTCTGCCTTTTCCTCCTCTGTAAGTTCGATAGTGTGGTTTACCACGACTTGGCAGTTGATGGACTTTCCCACTTCGATGTTATCTTCATCGTAATAGTGGACGGCGAGGGAATATACCTCCTCATCGGACAGACCTGCACACCCCATTCTTTGGACTTCCGTCAAAATGTAGGTAATGCACTCGTCTATGTTCTTGCTCTCCTTGCGGAAATTCTCCGCAAAGAGTTCATCGTATGATGCTCTCGTTTCCAAATAGTTTTGGATAACGTCCTTGAAATGTTCTGTACCTTTCATTGTCTTATGTATTTAGATTGTTGCTAAAATGATTTCTTGGAGATGTATGGGGTCGACCTCTGAAAAGAGATAGATGATAAACTCCTTTCTGTCTTGCCGATTGAGTTCCTTGTACAGTTCCCCAAAGGCTGATATGTTTCCGTTTAGGTAAACCGATATCATATACTCGAAGATGTTGTCCACTTCGTAGTATCTGCATTGCTGTGCGATTGTCTTGCTTCTTCTTTTCATATATCTGTCTGTTTAAGAAATGAGTAACCAAAGTGTTGCCCCGATGATGAGGGCATAAGCCAAGATGTACACTGCGATTGCCCAAGTGATGGTGAGGAGCAGCCGAATGAGGAATTTCCCTGCACATATCCCTGCCAGCCAAAGCCAGACACTTCCACCCCAAAGGAGAGAGCCTGCGAGTGCAAGTGCCACCCAAATTGATATTTTGTATCTCAGTTTCATCTTGTCTGATTTTTTTGATTTTATGCGGATTCCAGAGGTGAGGAAGTTGAGTTTCCATTTTAATGTTCTCTGTCCTCGTGTTTCCGACATTTTTTTTATGCGTCTTTCCGTCGGGTCGGTCGTTTTCGTTTCAGGGGCGTAAAAAGGTAGGGCTTAGGACAAACAAGGTTTTACGGCGAGAATACTACCTGCAATGAAATGGAAGTGTGGAGATTGTCGTCTAAACGGCTTGCCGCCCCGACCTTTTTTGTCCGTGAAAGCCCGAAACTACCTTTGCCGCTGACAACGAACAACCGATCCCGATGCGAAATACATAGAGTAGAATGTGGAGAGGAACACCTGAGAGGACAGAGCGAAAAAATGAAAGGTAGCCTTCACAAGAAAGGCTGCCATAATCGTGAGGAATAAGACGAAAAGAATGAAAACTATTGTCTGAACAGACAACTATTAGAAAAGAAAAACGGAGAAAGTTTCGTCTTTCTCCGTAGATAGTATTACCTTTGCAATAGGTTATTCGAGTTATGCAAAGCGTTGTGTGTCATTGCAGAAGATAGGTCGCTAAATCATTACCTGCTGAAAATCATAACTCACAAGGCTGTTCATAGCCAATTACTTAGACCTAAATGATAGATTTTGTTCAAAAAATATATGTAGACGAAGGACAAAAAGTCAAAAAAGGACAGCCCCTATTCCAACTTAGTTCCGACCAATATAGCGAAACGGTAAAAGAGGCGCAAGCCAATTACAAACAAGCACAGGCACAATATGAAATGGCAAATTATGAAGCCGAGAGAATAGGCCGGCTGGTTGACAAACAAATCTTATCAAAAATCCGACTCGACCAAGCCAATAAAGAAAAAGAAGTGGCCCAAATGAAAGTGGAACAGGCAAAAGCACAAATGCAACGTTCACAGATGGATTATTCTTACACCACTATCACTGCCCCTTTTGACGGCTACATAGACCGTATTCCCTATAAGACGGGAAGTCTGGTAAATCCGCAAAGCTTACTGACTACCGTAAGTGATATTTCCGAGATCTTTGCTTACTATAAAGTGAATGAAAGCGAGTATCTGGAATACAAGCGCCAACAACTTAGCGGACAAAAACAACACGAAGAAAATAATGTGGAACTGATTTTGCCAGACGGTTCCATCTACTCCCACAAAGGCACGTTGGAAACAGTAGAAGGTGATTTTGAACGAGGAACCGGCTCCATCGCCTTCCGTGTTCGTTTTCCGAACCCGGACGGACTGCTGAAACATGGAGTGACCGGAAAAGTGCGTATGATGACTCAAATGGACAACATCTGTCTAGTTCCCCAGAAATCAACATTCGAAATTCAAGATTTCACCTATGTGTATACCGTTGATAGTACCAGTGTAGTAAAAGTACGCAGTTTTCAACCGCTGGAACGCTATAATAATTACTACGTGACACAAGATTTCACTCCTAATACTGCCATCGTATACGAGGGAGTGCAAATGATGAAAGACGGCATTACCATCAAGACCGATACCATTGATATGGAAGCAATCAGAAAAGAAGTTGAATTAAAACAACCTATCGTAAAATAAAACGGACAGTTTATGTTTAAGCTATTTATAAAAAGACCGATACTTTCAGGAGTAATCTCCGTCATTATCGTCTGCTTGGGCGTGCTGTCTATCTTGACACTGCCCATCACTCAATTTCCCGATATCGTACCCCCATCTGTAACGGTAACCGCCCGATACACTGGGGCTAGTGCCGATGTGATGTCTAAAACAGTCGCCACCCCGTTAGAGCGTGCCATCAACGGAGTACCCGGCATGACCTACATGACCACTGTTTGTACCAACGACGGTATGTCCCTCACTACTATCTATTTTAAAGTGGGAACCGATCCAGACGTAGCTGCCGTAAATGTACAGAACCGTGTGACTACCGTGCTAGACGAATTGCCTGAAGAGGTAATCCGTGCCGGAGTTATTACAGAAAAAGAAGTAAACAGTATGTTGATGTACTTGAACATCATGAGTACGGACAGTGCACATACCGAAAAGTTTGTTTATAACTTTGCCGATATCAATATTTTGCGCGAATTAAAACGTATTGACGGTGTAGGCTTGGTAGAAATCATGGGTAGCCGTGATTATGCCATGCGTGTATGGTTGAATCCTAACCGGCTGGCCGCCTACAACATGGTACCTCAAGATGTAACTGAAGCCATCCGTAATCAAAATATAGAAGCAGCACCCGGCAAGACAGGTATCAGTTCAGACAAATTACCCCAACAACTGCAATATGTACTACAATATACCGGAAAGTTCAGCACAGCAGAAGAATATGGAGAGATCGTATTGAAAGCTCTTCCCGATGGTTCACTGCTACGTCTGAAAGACGTTGCCACTATCGAATTCGATTCTGAAGATTATAACATGACTTCTATGACCGACGGAAGACCATCGGCATCTATTATGATCAAACAACGCCCCGGTTCCAATGCAAGGGAAGTCATCCAAAATATTAAAACAAAAATGGCAGAAATCAAGGAAAGCAGTTTTGCGCCTGGCATGGATTACAATATCTCCTATGACGTATCACGCTTTCTTGACGCCTCCATACAATCAGTGCTGAAGACACTGCTCGAAGCATTCATACTGGTATTTATTGTGGTATATATATTTTTACAAGACTTCCGTTCCACCTTAATTCCTGCTATCGCCGTACCAGTTTCATTGGTCGGTACATTTTTCTTTATGGAGATGCTGGGCTTTTCCATAAATATGTTGACCTTATTCGCCCTTGTGCTTGCAATAGGTATTGTAGTAGACAATGCAATAGTCGTCGTGGAGGCTGTCCATGTAAAGATGCATCATGAGAAACTCTCTCCTTATAAAGCATCTGTAGCAGCTATTAATGAAATCGGTGGAGCCATTATCGCCATCACGCTAGTCATGTCGGCAGTCTTTGTTCCGGTGGGCTTCATGCAGGGAACAGTAGGTATTTTCTATCGGCAATTCTCATTGACACTGGCGGTAGCCATTGTTATCTCAGGAGTAAACGCATTGACTCTCTCGCCTGCCCTATGTGCTTTGTTACTGAAACCCGCTGATGGAAAAAAGAAGAAAAAAGCAGGATGGCTACGTCGTTTCTTTATTTTCTTCAACCGTCGGTACGACCGCTTTGAAAAGAAATACAATATCGGATTACACAAGTATTTGAGCCGGAAAATAATCACTTATGCCACACTGATTATTTTCTTCCTTGCCACTTTCGGCATGAGTCAAGTACTTCCTTCAGGCTTTATTCCCAATGAAGACCAAGGTATGATTTATGTTAATGTAGATGCGCCTCCGGGAGCAACATTGGAACGTAGCGAAAAAGCCTTGAACGCTGTACAAGCTGCACTGCTTCCTTTCAAAGAAATTGAAAGCATCTCCACATTAGCAGGTTATAGTTTGATGACTGAAACGGAAGGCGCCAATTTCGGTATGGGTATGATTAATCTCACCCCGTGGAGTGAACGCGATCAAACAGCAGCCGAACTTATAGAGATATACAAAGACCGTACCTCACATATCAAAGATGCGGATATTCAGTTCTTCCTGCCTCCTACAGTTCCGGGATTCGGTAATGCCAGCGGCTTCGAACTTCGTTTACAAGATAAAACAGCAGGCAGCTTTGCAGAATTCGCCGATGTTGCCAATACATTAGTAGAAAAGCTGAATGAAGATCCGCGCATTGTGGGAGCAACCTCAGGATTCAATCCTAATTTTCCACAATATCTGCTGAAAGTGGATATTGCTAAAGCAGCTAAATTAGGAGTAAATTTAAATGAATCCATGGAAACACTCCAATCCTATATCGGCAGTTTCTACTCATCCAACTTTATTCGTTTCGGACAAATGTATAAGGTGATGTTACAGGCTTCTCCAGAGTATCGTATGAATCCTGAAGATCTGTATAAGTTCTATGCCAAGAACAAGGACGGAAATATGGTACCCTACTCTAACTTTATGACGATGGACCGTATATTCGGTCCTAACCAGATTACACGCTACAATATGTTTACCTCGGCCCTGATTACAGGTGAACCTGCCGAAGGAGTCAGTTCAGGAGAGGTTATCGAAGCTGTGGAACAAATTGCCAAAGAAACATTACCTCGCGGTTATGATATAGAATGGTCAGGGGTTACTCGTGAAGAAAAAGACTCGGGTGGACAAACTGTTTTTATTTTCGGTATCTGCCTGCTATTTGTTTATTTGTTGCTGGCAGCACAATACGAGAGTTTATTACTGCCTTTCCCCGTCATACTTTCATTGCCGGCAGGTATCTTCGGTTCTTATTTTTTCCTGCAACTGGCAGGCTTGGAGAATAATATTTATGCCCAAGTAGCTTTAGTGATGCTGATTGGTCTGCTAGGTAAAAATGCCATTCTTATTGTGGAAATGGCCAATCAGTATCGCAAGCAGGGAATGAGCATTTTTGATGCTGCCGTTAGAGGTTCCGTAAGCCGTCTGCGTCCCATCCTGATGACCTCCTTTGCATTTATATGCGGACTCATTCCGTTGGTAATGGCAAGCGGAGCCGGTGCTTTGGGCAACCGTTCCATCGGAACAGCCGCCGCCGGAGGTATGTTTATCGGTACATTTGTAGGAATCTTCCTTGTACCTGGACTTTACCTTATTTTCGAGAGTTGGTCTGCACATCTTAACCGTAATAAAGTCAGCTATGATGAAGAAGATGAAAAATAACAATATAAACAAAACAGGTTTAATAATGGGGGCTTTCTGTCTGATTATGGTAAGTTGCAAAGCCCCTTCCCTTACTCCGACAGAAAAGATAGAGTTACCCGAGTTCTATATGGATAGGGAAACGGACAGCACCACTATCTCTTCCTTGTCATGGAAAACATTTTTTCCAGATACGTTATTGCAAAGTTATATAGCCGAAGCGTTAAATAATAATCACACATTCCTTCAAACTATAGAACGGATATCCGTTGCCCGTTCACAAGTTCGAGTAGGAAAAGGAGCGCTGCTGCCCGATCTTTCATTAGGCATTGATGGTGGAGTACAACGTTTTGGCGAGTACACTATGGACGGAGTTGGTAACAGCACCACCAACACTCCCGATTTAGAAAAAGACAAACATATTCCAGATCCCTATCGAAATTTCAATCTAGGACTTAATTTTCAATGGGAAGCTGACATATGGGGTAAGCTAACCGATAAAAAACGATCGGCCGTATCCCGCTGGATGCAGTCTGTAGAAGCTATGCGTCTGGCACGTACTTTATTGATATCAGAAGTAGGTACACACTATTTTGAATTAATAGGACTGGACAAACAGCGGTATGTACTACGCGAAGCCATCCTAACGGCCAGAGATGCTTATAATTTAACCAATGAACTGATGAAAGAAGGTGAAGTAACCCGACTTTCTGTAGACCAATTCCGGTCACGACGCCTTAAATTGGAAGAAATGCTGCTTGCAAACGAACAGCAAATAAGTGAAAAGGAACGTGCCATCGCCACCTTATTAGGACGACTGCCTTTCAAGGTGAAACGAGTGTCATTTGAAACAGCATGTAGTTATGAGTTTCCCACAGATGCAGGGATCCCGTCACAACTTTTGCAATATCGCCCGGATATAAAGGCTGCCGAACTGGAATTATTAGCTAGTAAATCCGACGTATCTGCAGCGCGAAAAGCTTTCTTCCCATCCATCGTGATTGGAGGAAACGGAGGTTTTAACGCATTTGATCTGGATAAATGGTTTACAGCTCCTGCATCCCTGGTTTACAATCTCGGCGCAGGTATCACAGCACCTATATTCAAACAAAATACTATACGTGCATTATGGAATGATGCGAAAAGCCAGCAACGCATCGCTTTGTTAGGATATCACGAAACGGTATTAAAAGCCTATGAAGAAGTATTAAACCTCATTACTGCATCATCCCAAATGCACCAGCGCAAAGAGTTGAAAGAAGAAGAAAGCCGTATCCATCATCGATCTATTTATAATGCAAATGAAATGTTTAAAGTAGGATTCGCAGGCTATCTGGATGTACTGTCGGCCGATGAACGTTTCCTGGATTGTGAATTGGAACGTATCGCTCTGAATGTGGAATCTTGTAAACTGCATATCATGCTTTACCGCGCTTTAGGAGGTGGAAGCAATTAGTTAATATACTTATATTTTTTGATTTGTTTGGTTTAGGAACCGTCCCCGACAAGCGTGTCGTCAGGACGGTTCCTTTTTACTACCAATTCAGGAAATATCAGACCTCTTGAGCAAAGAAACAATCCACAACAAAAATATAGCTCCCACAATAGAGGTTACAAGACTGCCCATAATACCTGTTGCTGCAATACCAAACAAACTGAATACCCAGCCGCCCAGAACACCGCCAACAATACCAACCAATAAATTAATAAAGAGACCGAACCCCCCTCCCCTCATCAACTTACCGGCAACAAAACCAGCAATAATTCCGATAATAATGTACCAAATAAAATACATACGCTTTGTTTTTTAGAGTTTATAATTAATCATCTTACTGATAAAAACAGCTATTCTGTATAAAAAGTTGCCTGAATAAATCTTTTTTTACTTCATTGATAAAATTATTCAGGATGCATTTTCCCTTTTTTCGATCTTCTTTTTCCGGCTTCAGCATTTTCTTTCCCAGCTGCTCTCTCTTCCATCTTTACTTTTGTCGCAAACTTAAAAGACAAAACATGAAGATTAACGTACATTCCATGCCATTATTAAGCCTTGCCGCACTACTTTCTTCCTGTGCTGCCGAAAGCAATGATAAGTCACCAAAGCAAACAATTTGTTTACCATAAAAGTACCTTTAGCATATGAATAAACTAAACGCAATCATTATAGAAGATGATTTTTTATGGAGCCGGCCTTTTCTGGTCTCTTCAAGTAACGGACATTGCCTATTTCTATTCTGAAAACAAAATAACCTTTGCCGTCACCCAAAAAGGACAAGAACACATAATCAACCTGTCTCTGAATAAACAAATGGAGCAGTTAGCCTCCGAACAGTTCTTTCGCGCCAACCGTTAGATTATTATCAGCATTGCTTCCATAGACCGTGCCGAACCTTATTTTAATGGCAAGATAGTAATCAGTGTCCTTCCTCCTTACAAAGTCCAAATCACCATCAGTGAAGAAAAACTTTCTTCATTCAAACTTTGGCTTAATTATTAAGAAATGAAAAAGGAAGATTAAACCAAAACCACTTACTAATCGGTAAACATGATAGCCTCAATGCATATACCTTGTTTATTGATAACACACTCTATAGTCGCCGCCGGAAGCCGGAACTCCAAAATATGCGCATCGGACAAATAGGGACATATATATCTTTGTGAATCAGGATGAAATGTTCTGATACACAGTTCCGAAAATCCAATAAAGCCCCTTACTTTAAAATAGTTAAAGCAAGATTGCGAAAATGGCAAAAAAGGAGGTCTATTTTCTTTCATTAGTCTTTGCAATAGATTTATGTTACTCATGTCAAAAACATGAACTTATCATAAACAAGCGTGTGTCCGAAAGGTTTATCAAAAGTTCCATTTCTTCCGTTACAATATAAAAAAGCAGTCCGGCACAGATATTCATCCATATGCCGGACTGCTTTTATACCATATCCTTCTTACTTATTTCGAAGAATTGGAATCTGGATATTAAACGAGCTCCCATCCTGTTTCATATTCAATGGAGTAATGGAACAAGCTGAATAAAGCACAATCGGTTCATCATTTTCATCCAATAACAGCTGAGGACGTTCCAACCGATCTACCTCTAGCCGCTCTCCATTCTTTAGAATTATTTCTTTATTCATAAACAAAGAATGTTCAGGAAGTTTCCAATGTATACCATCTTCAGCATACATGATGGCCAATCCCGGCTCACCTTTTGTAAATCCTCCCGTGAAATCTTTAAAAACAGCATAGAAACAATTGTCTTTCCGGTGATACCATACAAACGGGTCTTCCGCATTCAATTTCTGGTTATCCCCTGTTTCAAACTCAAATACATAGTCATCCTGCACAATAAAAGGGCCTTCGGGGGCATCGGCTATGGCCACTCCATGCACACCACGCCAAGTAGGATCATAGACATTCCCTTTAAAGTAAAGATAATATTTCTTTTTCAAAGGATGATATACCACTGCCGGATTGACTAAAATGAGATTATCAGGCTTGGTTACGGTTCCTTCAGGTGAGGGTTCCAGTACATTATCAGGCTTCACCCGTGTACGTGGAGCAAGTAAAGGTTGCTCATTACATGAAAATTTACCTTCCAGTAATTCTTTTATGGAATTAAAGCACAATACCCCCAACTTTTGATTTTGCTGGAGTCTGTCTCTTCTGCTTAGTTTTCCCTTTACATGAGCATTTCCACCCGGATCCACCGTAGCACAATAATACAAATAGTATTTTCCGTTATATCTTTTGATATGCGGATTGTGAACCGACTGTGCATCCCATGAACAGCTGTCCGGACGATATCCATCTTTGTTATAGACAATACCTATATCCTTATATCCCCCATAAGGAGAGTATGATACAGCTACTCCAATCATCGAACCTAGCAACCAAGCATCTATAAATCTAGGGTACTTCGGTCCTGATTTCATAGCGGAATAAAATAAATAATACTTTCCATCTTCCTCTGCCTGAATAGCCGAACCACACCAAATAAAACGATTTTTCAATGAGAAAGCGGAGAAACCGGAAGGGAACTCCGAATTGCCCCGTTGAATAAGTTCTAAATTGACCGGACCGGCCTGCCAGGTATGTTGCGCCCACCCTTGCAACAAAGCAAGGAAGGAGAGACAAACAAATAGTATTTTTCTTTTCATATTCATCACAAACAGATCATTCATTACTGATTTTCTTACAATAATTTACTCCTAACACATCATAATGCCGTCGGATGCTCTCCAAACGGGTACAGAATCTTCCATAATCCTTATTTTCCTTTTTGCTCCACGCCACCTCGGACAAAGCTGCCACACGCGGATAAAGCATATACTCCATCTCATCGAGCGCAGACATATACTCCGTCCACAAATTGGCCTGTACTCCTTTAATATGTTTGGCCTCATCCGCACTCAGGACTTCGGGAACCGGATGATAATTATAAACTTTTTCCAAAGTAATCACCCGATTGGGATTTCCAATTTTCTTTTCATTGACTTTAGACTGAAGACAATTGAAATACATATAAATATTAGGAGACATAATGACATCATATCCGGCTTTCGCGGCATGAATTCCCCCTTTCTCTCCCCGCCATGACATCACGGTAGCACGTTGCAGAATACCTCCTTCCAAGATTTCATCCCAACCGATAATTTTCTTTCCTTTGGTATTCAGATAGTTCTCAATTCGATTGATGAAATAAGTCTGTAATTCAGCCTCTTTTGTCAAATGTTCCTGCTTCATCCGTTCCTGACAGTGTACACAATTTTTCCAACGGATACGAGGGGCCTCATCCCCACCTAAATGGATATAGCTGGAGGGGAAAAGTTCCACCACCTCATCCAGAATATCCTGCATAAAGGTAAAAGTAGATTCCTTAGTACAATAAATGTCATTGAAAACACCCCAACGGCCTTCCACCTCAAAAGGTCCTCCGGTACAGGAATATTCAGGATAAGCAGTCAGTGCCGCCACGCTATGTCCCGGCATTTCTATCTCAGGAATAATTTCCACAAAACGCTTCTTGGCATACGCCACCACTTCTTTGATATCTTCCTGTGTATAAAATCCACCATAGCGTTTGGTATTCCATTCAGTAGGATTGTCCCACATATATCCCACAATCGTTTTCTTACGGTAACCTCCGACGGTAGTCAGTTTGGGATATTTCTTGATTTCGATACGCCATCCCTGGTCATCAGTCAGATGCCAATGAAGGATGTTCAATTTATGAAAAGCAAGCAAGTCGATGTGACGCTTTACATCTTCCTTAGGAATGAAGTGGCGGGAAACATCAAGCATCACTCCGCGATAAGAGAATGCAGGCGAATCTTCTATCACCACACAAGGGATGTTCCATTTTATTTTTTCCGCCACCTGCTTGTCACTTTCAATGGCAGAAGGTAATAATTGGCGCAAAGTTTGAAAAGCATAGAAAATGCCTTTAGGGGTTTTGGCATCTATATGGATAGAAGATGAAGAGACTGTCAGCTTGTATGATTCCTCATTGGGAAGAGCTGTGTTAAGCCGGCAACGAATCACATTGGAAGAACGGGGAGTGGAAGAGACCTCCAATGAGAACCCGGCAGCCGTATCAAACAAATCATTCCAGAAAGATACGGCATTGCGCATCTCCTCGTTATCTACTGACAACGTAATTACAGTTTTGTCATTTACCGTAAAATTGCCTCTTTTTTCGATGCACTTTTGCGGCATCGGGATAATGGAAACCGATGCCTGCAAAGTGCCGAATAACAACACTAAAAATGAAAAGGTTAGAATTAATTTCTTCATGGTTTATTTTTTATTTGTTGGATAATTCGGACTATATAAAAGATTTTTATTGCGGATGACCAACTTGCCGTCTTTCACCCACTCTTCCCCTCTTTCCTGCAAATGTCCGGCCATCGCTTTCCGCATCTTTTCCAATGTCTTTCCGGAAGCCTTGGCTTTTGACAAATCATGCAATTCGTATGGGTCTTTTGACAAATCGAACAATTGTTCCTCACCTGTACGGAAAAACCAGATATACTTTATTTTCCCATCCGTCAAAGCACACCAATAATTATCCGCCCAATAAGCGGTGGAATGTTCTATATCAATATATTCACGCCAGGGAGCTTTCCCTTTTTCCAATAAAGGAAGTAAAGACAGACCGTCTATTTCTTCCGGAATCCGGCAGCCGTTCAATGCCAGAAAAGTAGGAAGCAAGTCGCGTAACTCCACCGGAGCCTCTATTTTTTCACCGGGTTTCAGGCTACTTTTCATGTTTTCGGGTAACTTTATAATAAAAGGAATAGCTGCCGAACCTTCATAAGCATACGTTTTACGCCACAAATGATGATCTCCCAACATATCGCCATGATCGGCAACAAAGCATATCAGCGCATTGTCATACATTCCTTTCTTTTTCAGTTCATCCACAATGCGCCCTACCTGCTCATCAATAAAAGTAACCGAAGCGTAATAATACTTACGGGAATTCCGGGCATATTCCACTCCATAGTTTCCTACAGCCGCTTCAGGATTTTTTTCGGGATGAGTATCTATTGCCAGATCTTTACACCAGTCACCTACAACGGGAGCGGGTATTTTTCTGCCCTCATACTTATCCACTATTCGCCGGGGAGGATCATACGGACTATGCGGACGGGCAAAAGACACTTTCAAAAACAAAGGCCGTTCAGAAGAATAACCTTTTATCGCCTCCACCGCCCTGTCTCCTGTCCATACGGTAGGATGCAAGCGCTCGGGCAAAGCATACGCTTTCGCTCCGTGGGCATTCCACTCCACCCCTGTACTGTCGGGATTCAGGCCGAAAGCCTGCGTATTGAACCATTTACGATAATCACTCATAAAATAAGGAGACTCCACACGTCCGCTTTCATCCAGAATAGTCACTTCGAATCCATGCAACACATTCTGCGGATGCCAATGCATCTTTCCTATTCCCAATGTGTGATAGCCCAAGTCTTTCAACATCTGCGGCATTTCATATGGATAATGCTCTGCCACCTGTCCATATCCTAACAAGCCATGATGCCAGGGAGACATACCCGTCAGCATACCCGCACGTGCCGGAGTACTGCTTGGAGCAGCCGTATAGGCATTACAAAACAAATGCCCATCGGCTGCCAAGCGATCCACATTTGGAGAAATCACAGCTTCATTTCCCGCACATCCCAATGCATCCCAACGTTGTTGGTCAGTCATTATCAAGATGATATGCGGTTGCTTTTTTTCCGGTTGTGCAGCCTGTCCGGACATAGCGGACAAACCAAGGCTACCGGCCATACACCATCCTACATAGTTATACTTTTTCATTACTTATCAGTTTTTAGAAAATAAAATGTCCAATTCCGCTACCCCCATGCTCTTTTGACCATCCACTGTTGACAAGGCATGGAAACGGATGTAGCGTCCTTTATGCGTCTGCCGGAAAATTACCTGCTGTTCTACAGGATTGTTCTGAATATTGGCAAACTCTCCACGGGCTGCCTCTTCCCATCGGATTCCATCCAAAGAGATCTCAATCATATATTTTACAACAATTCCATTAGCCCATCGTGCCTGATCAGGCAGATAGCTTATACCGGTCATTTCCTTTGCTGATTGCAAGTCAACCTCAAGCACATCTTTTCCAACCCAAGTTGTATGCTGGTTTTCATCAAAAACAAGCATACCGGCTTTATCAGGCAAGGTACTCCAATGAGCCTTACTGCCGGTAAAAGTACGCGTAGCAGTTGTTGACTTTTTCTTTCCGTCCACTGCTATCGCTTTAATAATCCGATCACCGTCTGCCGGAACAGGCGACTGGTAACGAGGGCTTACACCAGGTTGTGGCTCTTTACCATCTGTAGTATAATAGATAGAAGCATCCTTATTGCTGCATACCAACTTCACCTCTCCATTCTTATTTCTGGTAATCACAGGAGCATCCAGCGGAGTTTCCGCTTTAAAGACCTGTATTTCTGCCAGACAAGGTGCCTCCCATGCATCTGTTATCCGTATTCGCAGACGTGAAGCAGTGACTTCGGGAAAACGCAGAATCCGTTTATAACCGATAGTAGTCTGTTCATCCAATTTCTGCCAATTCCCATTATCAAAATATTCTACAACAAACTGCTTTACTCTTTGCCCTTTCTCAATAAACTCTTGCAATAACAAACGGTTGAAAGTTAATTCTTTTCCAAAATCCACTTCCAGTACAGGCGTTTTTGTATCAGCTTCCCAATATGTACCTCGGTTGCCATCCAAAGTATATTTCAACTTCTTACGGTTCTTGCCCGTTACTTTCATTTTCTGATTAACGAGATTCTTCTTTAGTTCAGAGGTATATCGCCGATACCATTCTACCAAACGCAAGGAATCCTGCTCAGGAATCAATCCTTCTTGATTGGGGGTCAGATTAAGCAATAACAAACTGTTACGTCCCACACTCTCATAATAAATGTCAGTCAATTGGGACAATGATTTCAGTTTATGGTCTTCCGAAGCATGATAATACCAACCGGGACGGATGGATACATCAGTTTCTGAAGGAATCCATAACGTACCATCCGCATGTCCGCGCATCCACTGTTTACCATTTGGTATCCCCTTATCATAGAATTCCGGCTTTCTCACTGTACTCCAATGCTCTTCCAAAGCGTACCCTTCCTCATTGCCTACCCAGCGGATGTTCTGTGCACTTCCACCATGCACCACACAGTTGGGTTGCAATTCATATACCATTTCTGTCAAAGATTCCCATGGATAGTAATCTGCGGTAATCTTTCGGGTATGTAAGGAATCCGTACTATAATAACCACGTCCCCCGTTGGCGCCGTCAAACCAAAACTCATACAATTCCCCATAATTAGTCAGCAATTCGCGCAACTGATTGCGGAAGTAAGTGATGTATTCCGGTTTTCCATAATCAGGATGGTTACAATCCCAAGGAGAAAGGTATAATCCCACTTTCATCCCATACTCATGGCAAGCATTCACAAATTCGCGTACCAAATCGCCTTTTCCGTTCTTCCATGGAGAATTCTTCACACTGTATTCCGTATAAGCCGACGGCCACAAACAAAACCCGTCATGATGCTTGGCAGTAAGGATCACTCCTTTCAGTCCCGCTTCTTTACAAGTCCGTATCCATTGACGACAGTCTAACTTAGTCGGATTAAAGATGGCAGGGGACTCGTTGCCATATCCCCACTCCATATCCGTATAAGTATTCACGCTAAAATGAACAAATGCCGTTGTTTCCATCTGCTGCCATTGCAATTGTACCGGTGTAGGTACAGGCAAGGTCTGTGCCTTTACCGGAAAGCATAAAACTCCCAGTATGACACTTAATAAGAATGTCTTATTCATTGTCTTTATTTTACAAAGTCTGTATCGTTATATTGGATTTGCAATTTCTTCAACTCCACCTGCATATCAGCCAATACTTCACTATAAGCAGGATCATTGATTACATTGTGCATCTCGGCAGGATCTTTTTCCAAGTCATAAAGTTCCCATGCATCAATGTCATTGTAGAAGTGAATCAATTTATAACGGTCTGTACGTACTCCATAGTGACGTTTCACCATGTGTTCGGCAGGATATTCATAAAAATGATAATATAATGATTTACGCCAGCCCGCAGGCTTCTTTCCTTTCAATAAAGGTAACAAAGACTCGCCTTGAATATCTTCGGGTACTTTTACACCTGCCAGTTCCAGGAAAGTAGGTGCATAGTCTATATTCTGTACCATTTCAGTTATATCACCTTTCCTGTCAAATCCTTTCGGCAAACGCATTATCAACGGAGTACGCATGGATTCCTCATACATGAAACGCTTGTCAAACCATCCGTGCTCTCCCATATAAAATCCTTGGTCTGATGTATAGACGACTAATGTATTATCCAGCAACCCGTTTTCTTCCAGATAATTGAGCACACGTCCTACATTATCATCCAGTGATTTGACTGTTTTCATATAGTCGCGCATATAACGTTGGAATTTCCAATTAGCCAAATCCTTTCCTTGCGGATTCTTCTGATAAAAATCATCGATCACAGGACCGTAGAATGCATCCCACGCGGCACGCTGTCTTTCGTCCATACGTCCGATAAAGCTTTCATACAATGATTTCAAACGGGATTCCTTGTCAGGGCGGAGCATTTTCAGATCATATATCATATCCATATCTTTCACAATACTCATCTCCTGAGCCGCAGCTGCGGAACGGCCCTCATAATCGTCAAAGAAATTATCGGGTAAAGTAAATTCTTTATCTTCGTATAAGGCCAGATTACAGGTATCCGCCATCCAATTACGATGAATAGCCTTATGATGAATAAGCAGACAGAAAGGTTTTTCTTTATCGCGCTTATTTTCCATCCAGTCTATGGCATCATCGGTAATCAGATTAGTGATATACCCATGTCTCTGAATGGTATCATTGGTTTGTGTGATGAAATCCGGATTATAATAATCACCTTGTCCGGGAACTATTTCCCAATAAGTAAAGCCTGTCGGCAAACTTTCCAAATGCCATTTCCCAATTAATGCAGTCTGATAACCCGCTTTCTGCAATAGTTTCGGAAAAGTTTGCTGCGATGAATCAAATACGCAGGTAGAGTTATCATAAAATTTATTCTCACAACTATGTTTGCCCGTAAGCATACAAGCACGACTAGGGCCACTCAGAGAGTTTGCGACAAAACTGTTTGTAAAACGTACCCCCTCATTGGCTATCCGATCCAAATTGGGTGTATCCATATAACGTTTGTCATAGCAACTCATCATCTGAGCTGTATGATCGTCCGTCATAATATAGACAATATTCAAAGGTTTTTCTGTTACCGGCTCCGTACAGCCGGTCAGAGCGGATATCGCCAATAGTCCGCCATAAATCAATTTGTTTTGATGTTCCATTAATGGTAATGACTTAAAGTTTAAAAATAAGTTGATCCTTTGTCGCCAAACAAAGGTACTCTCTATTTATATGGCAATCGGGAAAGGAACGTTCCTAAAGAAATAAGATATTTTTTTATAAAGTTTGAAAGCTTATCATCACACTCTTTCATTTGGATAAATCACATCCGATCTTTTCAAATGGAAGCCGGGGGAATCCATTGATCCGTTGATAAATGAGCGCATCATCCTTAAATCCCTTCAACGGATCAGCAGCATCCACAAACCCTGGATCCGAACCGGTAGCCCAATTGTTATACAATTCCAGCCATTCGCTCTGTCCGCGCACCACATTTCCTATCTTATAAAACAAGTTTCCTTCTATCACATTGCCTTTTGGATAAGAAGTGTCATTGTCCCAATATGCAGCGAGCAAAGGATAGGCCGTACTGTAAGGAGGATTTTTATAATTGACTGTTTGCAAACGCTGGTCAATTATCGCACCTTTCTCTATCATGAATTTGCCCCAGCCCTGCATACGCGCATCTATATGAATGGCAACAGGAGAATCTATAAATATATTATGCCGGTAATGATTATTATGTCCCCCACCGATTAGTACCGGCAAAGACCCTGCTTTGTGATAAATATTACCATAAACTTCCGCTCCGCAAGCTCCGTCATCATGATAAGTAGCCGTTACACGATGGCGCGGACTCAATTCATGAAAATAACAATAACGGATAACATTTCCCTGCTCCGAAGGATCACGACCATAATAAACAGCTCCCTGATCATCGACTTCAGAACACACATTCGTTATGTCACACAGTTCTATCACATGGTTATTTCCATGAAACAGGATAGCCATGCTGGGCGCATCATAGATGTCACATTTAGAGATGCGGTTACCCACACCATCCATCCATATTCCGGGACGATAGGATTTCTCAATCCGGTTATAATCATGTATCCGGCAATTCTCCACATAGTTTCCGGCAGAGGTCAATGAGGCTCTGTCTCCTCCTCCTCCAGCAGGTTCAAGGCAAACCATTGACGCCAAGGCGCACCTGTCATAAATCCATATACCGTATGCTGCCCTGTATGAATCATTTTATGTATCGTGTCGATGCTTTCCACACAAATCATGTCATCGGCATAACCGTGCGCAAAGTATCCGCTTATCCACATATTCTCTACCGATTTCCAACTCGAAGGGCGCTCTTCCTGATATCCGAATACAGGGAAAGGAGCCTCTTCCCCTTCCTTAGCCATCCCCGATTCCTGTATTTTTCCAATCATAACCGTAGAGATTCGGCCAACGGGCTATTCGCAGAGACTGGCCATCCGCAAAGATTTCCGTCCATGCCGCCTGGCTGGGCCTTCCGAAACCTGTAGCGTGCAGGGCCACCAGCTCCATCCGGTTTTTCTTGAAGTCAAGCTCTCTTATCAGACTTGCGGGCAGAAGCGGATCGCCCAAGCGGAAGTCACTGGGAAAATAACGGATAGGATCACCTTCCTTCTGTTCCTCCGGAATAATTTTATATGATTTCTCCGGCGCATTCGGATTATGGGGATCCGCATCCTCGCCTATCGTCCAGTTAATTCCGATCTGGCATTGCGGCTCACGGCTTTTGATGGTTCTGTATATGCCTTCTACCGGCCAGCGATAACCGGGTTTCACCCAACTTCCATCAAACCAGAACTCCACTATTTTAGTATATTTTTCCGTGATGTCCATCAGTTCGTCCAATTGCTTCAACATGTATGTATTGTACTTCCTGTCCGACTCCACATTGACTTTCCTGTCCCACAACGAGTAATACAGTCCCAGCTTCATGCCTTGTCTCTTACATTCCCTAGCTACGGCTTCAATCACATTCGTTTTATTTCCCGAACTTGCCACGTCATAATCAGTATATTTACTGTCCCAAAGACAAAAGCCCTCATGATGTTTTGCCACCAAGATGATATACTTCATACCGGCATCTTTCGCTGTCTTCACCCATTGACAGGCGTCAATCTCCGCAGGGGCATAAGTTTCCACCGGAAAAGATCCGTCTGACCATTCCACATCATGGAATGTATTGATACCAAAATGAATGAACATACCATACTTGCGCTTGATCTGATCTTTCTGGTATTTTGAAGGTTTTTCAGAAGGTATTGCAGTTGAGATACCCGGTTGTGCCTGTGCTACTTCCAACGAGCACAAGAATAAAAATAATAATAACAGTTTTTTCATATTGATTTATTTTTAGAATAAGTCTTGCTTTTTATCTCCATTCATCCGATTTATACACACCGATGACAGCATAACCTCATGCCTTATCCCTCACCTTGCGCACGTTGCTTTCAGACCGGAAACAGAATAGAGATTATAGTCCATATCCACTTTGCTTTCAATAACAGCAAAACAAAAGGTCTTTTATTTAATGGCAATTGTGCGGGGGATATTCCTAAATCAAGAAATCTCTTTATTGTGAACTTTCCGCATAATTTAACGAATAAAGTTCGCTTTTTCACGAACTTTCAAGAAAGGACTTCTAATTCTCCTATCCCATGTGGTAATTAAGGGTATCTAGCATTCCACTACCCTATATACATTCCCTTTGACAGTATGCACCCGCCCAACAGAGGCAGAATGCGGCTCAGACTGTAAGCGGTCATGCTCCTTATGACCGAAGGATGAATGGATTTCATACGCCCGAACAACTGGGTGACGGAAAAGGTCAGTACCTTCTGCAGATCATCCTCTACCATAGCGAAGCGGAAGCAGAGGCGGAATACTCCTCTTCGTGTACGTGTTTGTAGAACTTTAGCATAGTGCAGATGGGGGTCGGGCACATCGTTTTCCAGACATGCCACTTCGGTTACCTCGGTCAGTACATTGAAACAGAAGTGGTAGTGGAAGGTGAGAAAGGTGGTCACTTCCTGCATCAAGGAATGCGGCTTAGCCTTCTTCTGCACGTCTTTCAAGTGAGCAGAATTCTCCTTTGCTTTTCTGGCTGAAGCTGTCGAAAGGACTGATTCCACTTTTTTGCCGGGATTTCTCCTGAAAAACTATTCTTGTTATCCTGCAAGTTGCCTTTACCATTTTCAGCAAAAGTAGTGGAACTTGGCACAAGTTATGGTGAATCTTGGTACAGGATACAGTGCATCTTAGTACAAGTTGCGGTAGAACTTGATACACAGTACATACGTATATACAGGCATACGCTACCGTATGTGCAGCCCGACACATACATACGTGTAGACTCATACGTCAGTAACGTGACAGGTCACATGTTACTAATGTTACCGGATATGTTGCTTTGGTCGTTTACTTCAAAAGAACCGGTCGTTTTTTTTAAATGTCCTTATGTTTTTGGTAAATGCCAGTACCTTTACTTAAAAGGTCAGCATGTCTTGATGAAAAGGCCGGCATGTTTCATGAACCAGCTTAGCTGGTCCGACGGACAAGCCTATCATGTCCGGCAAACCAGCCAAGTCGGTTCATTACACTATCCTCTCACTATGCAGGTGTTCACTTTTCTCCTTTCATTCTGTCATTTCATTTAAAACACACTAGTTATCAATTGGTTAAAAACTGTAAGATCTCCCCTCATTCCCGTTTCATCTGTAGATTCTCCTCCCTTCACAGGAAGGAGTGAAGATACAGAGTGGAGGAAACTGAAAGGGGATGACGGGAAGTCCTGTCACTACCGGAACGCCTGTCAGCAGGGCGTTTTCAAAAGTAGATGAAAGGAAGAAAGAAGAATCTATCTGTTCAAAACCAGTCACGTATACTATCAATCTTTTAGATCAGCAAAACCTTGCAAAGTGGATTGGTCAGCAGGATGAATAGACCCATCTCCGCGAAGAGCAATATTCAACAAATAATTAGCTTTATTTTTCTGTGCATAATCATATTCAGCCTTCACTTTCACTGTAAAGATTCATTTTTCACCTCCACATTGAAAATCATTCCAGCCACTAACCTTTCCCAATCTTCTTTTTCCCAATTGTTTCACCTTCATATTAGGCTTGCCAAAATACACTTCTTTAACCAAAGTTTCCGTACCAATGAGCCGAACAACATACTCTTCACCTGTTTGGGTAGAGAAAGCCAATACACCATCCCCTCCTGTCTTTACGGAAACTTTCCTGCCATCCCTGCATCTCAACACTTCACATTTCTTGTCACCCCAAGGATTCTGTAATCGACAAAGATTCCCTTTTAAACTCTTCACACCTACTTGTGTAACCTCAGCCGAATTATTCCTACTTGCAGAAACGAGAAATGCCCCTCTTGCCAACAAAATAAATGCCATAGGAATAGAATCCCATGCAGCAGGCACAGCAGGGAACACTCTGATTTTCTCCTCGTTGCTTTGGAGCATCATTTCATTTATGCCCGTGCAATAATTGCTCATGGGTTCCATACCGCACTGAAAGAAATCATGTGAGCGTATCATATACGTGTCTTTCAACAGATTGTGCACAGAGGCAAGATCGTAAATATTGTCAGGATAACCGGTCACATTGTGCATCAATCCTTGTGGATACATCTGATGTACATTCACCCCGTTCCATATATACTTCAAGGCCACATCTCCTTCTCCCATTCGAGCGGCTATCTGCGGATAAGGATAATGCGCGTTACACTCGTCATCGTGTTTCAACAGATTCACAACAGCTTTTCCCAAGCGAGTGTCTTTATCATCAATACCAATCAGCCCTGCCGGAAAAGCTACGGCACCACCGTTACCCCAAATCCATGGAGAATAACGCTTTTCCGTATAATACTCCTCGGCAGGAGAGATTACTTCGCCACATTCACCAAACTGCTGATAGCCTCTTTCCCATAAATGATTGAGTACGTGACGCCACTGTTTCACCTCATCTTTGTCTACGTTCAATATTTCCGCCGCACGGATACAATCCTTGAAAAGCCTTTCGATGCAATTGCGGTCACTGATAGGATTCTTCACATAAGCGATAGGGGCCGACTCATACAAAGAAGCTTTCAAAAAATATTCATTTTTTTCTTCATCCCATTCCAACCTGTCTAAATAAAAATGAGAAGCTTTCTTCATAAACGTATATGCCCTTTCTTTCAAGAATTCCTCGTCTCCCGTAAATTCGTAATAATCCCAAAAGAGAGAAGCTATCTGTGAAACAGGAGTAAAATTGTTCCTCAGATAGCGTTTGTCCTTTCCCCATTGTACACCGTTGAAATTATGCGCTTCGGTAATGAGCAATGCATCATGCTCCGCTCCATACTCCTTTGCCAGTTTCTCAGCAAACGGTATCATCTTGAAGTAAGTGTCGAGATAAGGTTTCATCAGCCGCCAATCGTTTTGCGCACACAATCCCCAATATTCCTGCTGCTGGTTCCAATGATGCGGTGTCCCCCAATTAAGTACATCACGGTCCCAACGCCAAAGTCCCCCATTAAAAGCCAACGGAAACTCACCTCGCGAACCAGCAGACATCAGATAGCGATGCAAGTAATAGATATTCTCCAAATAATCATCACCCAACTTCACAAACGAATTGGACCAGAAATTGCGATACCACTCATCTTTCTCGCGACGCAACTCATCTACCCCCTTCGCTTCTGCCTCATCAAGTAATTTCTTTGCTGCATTTACCGGATCCTTATCTTCGCGATCAGTTACTACACTGACCATAATTGTGAACTTACATTTATTTGTCCGCCATTCGGCACGACGCATATTCACCGTTTCCGGTTCCTCGGACGACTCTACCACCCTGCAAGCTACAGCAAAGTGCAGTCCACCATCCGTTTCTTCCAATATCATTTCGCGAGCATCAGCCATTGCACGCATCTTACCAAGCCCCACTGAAGGGTTCTTCGCAAACCAACCTCCATACCATCCGGTAAAGGAACGGCTCCCCAGTCTTTCCAACGAAACCGTAGCTACCGAATGATTTCCCAACATTTCAGGATCAGGTATATTTTCACATTCCACTATCCATACATTACGATCTTGCGCCAACCAAGTACGAATAGTTGTAGCAGAATAACCCGTAACCGCACGATATGTATTCTCGGCATTTGCCAGCGATAACCGCCCCTCAAACTCTTCCAAATGCATCCAACTGAATACCGGTGCACCAAAATCGATCTTCAGACGAGCCGCATGCTTCAACAATGACATTCCGTATTCTTCTGGTTGTGCCTTTGTCCACAAATCATTTTTATTGATTTGCAATTCGATGCCATTGTCATGATTCCACACCATGCCACCTATATCACCATTACCCATCGGAAAGCCTTCCGCCTCCAGTTGCGTAGGTGAAAAATAAACGATATCATGTTTGGAGAGGTAATCGTCATCTACCTCAAAAGGAGCAGACTGCATTTTCAAATAAGTATAATCTATATTTTTCGCATTTGCCGCTATTCCTCCGGCAAGAAAGAAATACAACATAATCAGTTTTTTCATATTCATGGTATTTACAGAATACAACTGTGCTTATCTAAAATAAAAGATGTTACATACACAAACAGAAAAGACATAAAAGAGAAGGGTTCCTTACACACTCTCTTTTATATCTTTTCCTTAAAAATGATTCTCTTTTTTATATTAATATCCTATAGCTGGTTCATTAGCTATTTTACTCCAACCCGGATTTTGATAAATCGTTGAACTTTCCAAGTCATCAGGATTTGAAGAGGTAAGTGTAAAGTTGATAGCAGAAATAGGCTCTAAGTAATTGGCTGGTATCCAGGTATAACCATCGTATAACAAGTTATTCTTTTTTACAATCTGATTAACACGCAAATAACTGCTGTTTTCTTTGTTGGATACATTAGGTTGCTTATCTGAAGCACCTTCTGGAATCAACAAACTATTACCAGCTTCATCAACATACAATTTTTCCAGTTCGCCACCCCATAAATTAAATCCTTCAACTTGATAATTTTCTACTTGGTCCAAAGCACGCCAACGTTTTAAATCACGCATACGGGTACCTTCACTCATTAGTTCTATGCGTCTTTCACGACGAATATTATATAAGGTGGGGTCTACTAACTGACCGGCAGAATACTTAGCCCAATCATTTTCTTTAGACAAATCGGTAGCAGCAATTGTCATATCGATATTATCAGACACACCTGCACGACTACGAATCTCCTTCCAATACTTTATCGCTTTTGGATCCAAGCTTCCATTTTTTTCATAGCAAGCTTCAATATAATTCAAGTTAGCTTCAACAGATCTGAAAAGAAGACATCCATACGTATTGACTGCACCAGAACCGATTACAACTTGAGCTGGATCATAAGTCAAGAATTTACGAACCGTATAACCTGTCGGGCATCTATCATTGGTCTGCTCCAATATCTTAGGATATTTATATGTCTCATATGGATCAAGCCTTGAACAATCACTAGGAGCACCCATAAATAACTGTAAACGGTCATCTCTGTCTTTTTTAACATTTTCAATCGTCACGTCACCAGCATAGCCAGAATTTGGCGCATAAATAGGCAATCCATTCTTCATTAAACATGCATCTACTAAACTACGAGTATATCCTAAATCCCCTCCTCCTTTGCAAAGATAAGAACTTACACTATGAGTAACACCCTGCACAGAACTGTATGCTCTCCAAAACAAGACTTCATCTATCGGTTCCATATCAACAGCCGAAAACATTTCAAAATAAGGATTCCAGTTATAAGGATTCGAGTCCGGATTATATATACCGGTATTTTTTGTCAATGAAATACGATCGGCTACTTGAGCAGAAGCATCCATTGCCTGTTCCAAAAACCAATCTACTTCCTTGTCTATATCAATAGAAAAGCCAGCATTATATTCTTGCTGTGCTCCCGGCCATCCCGGACCACCCGGCACACGGTCTGTACCTTTATGGTATTTCAACCAGGTAGCCTCAAACAAAGCTACACGAGACTTAAACAACAATGCCACATTTTTTGTCAATCTATTCTTACCATTATCGGTAGTCAATGACATCAATTCAATAGCTCTATCTAAATCCTCTATAATAAAACGAGCCACTTTATTACGAGGCTGTCTTTTACTTTCCTCCTTCAACACTTCTGTTTCATCAGGTAATACTTCCGTTACAATAGGAAAATCACCGAGACTTACCAATTTATTGAAATACTGGTAGGCACGCAAAAAATACATTTCTCCAATGTAATGTTTTATCATTACTCCATCGCCTTTTATACTTCCGGCCTCATACTTGGGTAATACTTGTTGGAAGAAATAATTCGCTTTACGGATTTCTGTAAAATCCCATGCTCCTTTATCAGCAGGAGTACGTTTTTCTCCCGGTACCCACAACGCGGTAGAAGCATCCGTTGCGGCCTGGTCATCCGAATTGTTATCAGTTTTTACTAAAGAGATATCAAAATTAAGATAGGATGGAAATTTATATTGTTGAATAGAATAGGCAGCCAAATCACTTTCTGAATTAAAATAAGCATCTGGGGTTATTTTATCCAACGGTTCACAATCTAGAAAATCATTGCAGGATGTCAATACCACTGAGGTAAATAACATGGCTACAGAAGCTACTGTATTTTTTATGTAAGACATATTGTATTTCTATTTAAAAATTAACATTCAAGCCAAAAGATATCACTTTAGATAATGGATAAGTCTTTCCTGATCCCCAATCTCCGGCAGCTAGTGTTTCAGGATCAAACATACTGGCCAGGCTGGTTCCAGTCCACAAATTATCACCAGACACATATACACGGCATCTATTAATGTGCAATTTATTAATCCATTGTTTAGGTAATGTATAACCAATCTGTAAATTCTTCAAACGGATATAAGACGCATCTTGCAGATAACGAGTTTGTACCTGATGATTCTTGTTGCTGGTAAAGTCCGGTCTCGGATAATACCCGTTCAGATTAGCTCCCATAGGATGGCCCTCAGGACGGAAATAATCAAAATGTTCTTCCATCGCCATTGATTGCCAGATATTATTTACAGCTCCCCAAAAAACAGCACCATTAGTTCCTACAATCGGAGCATAATCTCTTTTACCTACTCCCTGAAAGAAGATAGAAACATCAAATCCTTTATAAGAAGCATCCAAAACCAATCCAAAATTATAACGGGGAGTAGAATTACCAATAATCCTTTGATCGCCCGGATCAGCTAATGTACCTTTACCACCATCTATTTTGCCGTCACCATTTATATCAGCATACATAATATCACCGGCACCCCATTTGTTTCCTAATTGATTTTGGCCACCATTAGGTAAAGATGCCAAATGCTCTTTCATTTCTTCATCTGTTTTTGCAATACCTAATGAAGTATACCCCCAAATTTCTCCACTCATTTTTCCTGCATACCAGTCACTGAAAGCATTTGTAGTATTGGGATATTTCACCACTTTTTGCTGGGCATCAGCCAAATTAAACTTCACTCCATAATCTACTTCTCCTATTCTATCGCGCCATGAAAGTTCTATTTCAAAACCATAAGACTTCATATCAGCATTATTTACTATAGCAGGAGCAATACCCAAAACTAAGGGTAATTGTGGAGCAGGACCTACCATATCGACAGTCTTGCGTACAAAATAGTCAAAAGAACCTGTCAATCTATTAGAGAAAGCACCAAAATCAAAACCTACATTAAAAGAACGCACACGTTCCCATGTCAATAATGTACTAACCAATGAAGGAATATCTGCCGTATTTGTTTTTCCTCCATTCACCAGCCAATTACCGGAATTGCTTTTCACGGGTAAGATTTCATAGAATGGGTACAAATTCGATGTATTTTGATTTCCCAATTCACCCCAAGAGCCTCTCAGTTTAAATTGATTGACAACTGATTCCAGCGGTTTCCAAAAATTTTCTCTGGCCACATTCCAACCTAAAGAAAATGAGGGGAAAAAGTTCCAACGCTGATCTTTCATAAAACGGGAAGTTCCATCATAACGTCCATTTACTTCCAGCAAATATTTCTCCTTATAATTATAATTCAAGCGCCCAAAGAAACCGGCAGTAGCCCAATGGTTATAACCGCCCCCCGCTACGTCCTGCTCAGTAGAAGTATCAATTGTAGGTAAATCTGGTACAATAATGCCATCACGCTGAGTACTTAAAGTCCTCACATTTTGATGCTCGGCATTAAATCCACCCATTACTTTGAAATAATGGTCACCCAACTGGCGAGAGTAATCCGAGAAAAGATTGACTGTATAAAATTCATTCTTTGTTCCTTTTTCAATTACTCTGGACTGACCTGGCTGCGTCGCATTAGTGATAGCTATAGCATAAGGTTCTCCATTGGCGTCATGGGCATAAACAGCTTGTCTGTCAGTATGAGTAAAATTAGTTGTAATACGCATATTGCCCTGTAAGTGAATATTCCATCCTGGCAATGGAGTGACATCCAACTGCAATTGTTGGAAGTTCTGATCCAAATCTTCCTTCATTCGTCCTCCTTCTTTTAATGGTATAATCTCACTGTTATCCGCCCAATATCCTTGTGGGTCAGTAACAAACGCATTAGGCCATTTACGCATTATTTGGTGGAAAAATAATTGATTCAAATAAGAAGGAGCTTCATAATTAGTACGAAACCATTTGGTATTATAAGAGAGACTTATGTTTTTGTTTATTTTCGCATTGATTTTCCCATTTACAGAATAACGATAATAACTTTCGTCAGCATAATTCAACAAGCCTTCCTGATCCATAAAATTGCCGGACAGATAATAAGAAAAACGTTCCGTACCACCACTCAAGCTCAAGCTGTGTTCCTGAGACATGGCATGGTCTTTGAAAAATACATCATACCAATCGGTATTAGCATTTGCCCAGTTGTGTGTATATGTATTTGAAGTTGTAACCGGAATAATTTTTCCTACTTCTCCACGCTGATAAGCCAAAACATTAGCTATTTGCTCATCACTAAAATAAGCTGCCTGTCCACCATTAGTACGTGCATCATTATAATAATGCATGAAGCGATAGGAATCCATCATATCATAATCAGTAAGAGGACTATTAAAACGAATATTAGTATTATAGCTTACTACCGGTTTACCAGTCTTTCCTTGCTTAGTTGTAATCAAAATAACCCCAAACGGAGCGCGAGAACCATAAATAGAAGAAGCCGATACATCTTTCAATACAGAAATGCTTTCAATATCCAACGGATTAAGCAAGTTCATATTACCCTCTACACCATCTATCAAAATCAATGGAGAGCCAGTGGAGCCTTTACCGATTGTCCCTGCACCACGAATAGATACGGAAGGAGTATTATTCAACTGTCCACCTTTAGCGTCAACCCCAAAGGTCATTCCCGGTACTAATCCCTGTAAAGCCTGAGATACATTTTGTACAGGACGAGATTCTAAAGCCTTTTCCCCTACTTGACTGACAGCACCTGTCAAATTCACTTTTTTCTGTGTTCCATACCCTACTACTACCACTTCATCCAACACTTCTGTATCTTCTTTTAAAGTCACAGTGACAGGGACACCTACTTTTGATTTCACAACAGACTTACTATAACCTATATATGAAATCTCTAAAGTAACTTCCTTATTAGAAACCACCAATTCAAAGTTTCCATCCATATCAGTCACAGTACCGTTTGTAGTCCCTTGTTCCAACACAGTAGCCCCGATCACGCTTTCTCCCATATTGTCCACTACTTTTCCGATTACTTTAAAAGTAATCTGCTGCACAGTCTGTGTATTGTCAGCATTAGTAGTCAAGACAATCTTCTTATCCAAAATGGAATATTTCACATTTGTACCTTTAAATACCTTCTCCAGCACCTTAAAGATATCACCGTTACGGGAAGTGACTGATACACGACGATTTAAATCAATAAGCGTATTATCAAAGAAGAAATCAAATTCTGATTGTTTCTCAATTTCTTTCAAAATTTCCCCTACAGTCTTATTCTGTACCTCCACATTGACTATAGCCTTCTGCGCATACGATTCGGATGCATGAGCCAGTCCTAGGGAACAAGCAAAGAAAAGAGTAAATAGTTTCATAGTTCTTGGGATTTTCTTCGAGGAGAGCCATAGACGATTTGGTATCCTCGAAAATTGGATACTACAATTATTTTTCATACTTTTGTAATGACTTAAGTTTTAAAATTAGTTGATTAAGCTTGTCGCCAAACAAGCTTGAATTTGAAAACCGATTTTCCATACGGGAAGATACGCCAATATTTTCCCGTATGTTTTTTGTTACTTTAAGGTGATAGTTCTTTCATATTATATTCAATTTAAGGTTATTTGATTAATAAATCTCTATATGGGTCTTTTTTTGCGACGCATCCTTACCGTCTACATATTTCCAGTGTATATTGGAAGATAATTTAAAGTATTCCAGAATACGCTCCAAACGCTGACTGGTAAAAGTCCCGGTAAAAGCAGCCTTACGTGCAGGATTTTTCTGAATGAACACCACATTATATCGCTTTTCTAAAATCCGTAAAGCATCCTTCAAAGAAGTATTATCAAAAATAATCTTGCCGTCCTTCCATGAAGTTTCCGTTTCACCGGAAGTCTCAAGTAAACGTGCTGTACCTTTTTTTGAATCATACACAACTTTCTGACCGGGGTTTAACACAATCTGTTTTTTGCGGACACCTTCTTGGAAACTGAAGTTGACTTTACCTTTGATTAAAGTAGTAGATACCTCAGGAGACTCTTCGTAAGCCTCTATATTAAAACTGGTTCCTAACACCTCTACCTGTGAACGGTGAACCGTAGACACAATAAAATGTTTCTCCACATCTTTAGTTACTTCAAAATACCCTTCCCCCTTCAACTCAACTTTTCTCTCCTTGCTATTCTTAAAAGAAGAAGGATATCGCAAAGAGGATTCTGAATTCAAAAAAACCACCGTACTATCGGGTAACACTACTGAAGTAGTCATTCCCGGGTTTGTCCTAGCTTCCAACATTTGTACATCTGCATCCTTTCCACCATAATGTTCTACCAAAAAAGTAGCAAGCAGTGGGAGAAATAACACGGCAGCAACACGCTGTACCCACTCCCACCAAGCCACCTTCCTTTTTTCAGTCTTTTTACCTTTTACCTTAACTAAAGCCTTTTCTGTATTTACATTATTAATTACATGAACGGTATCAGCCGCTAAATAAAGTATTTCCATCTGCTTTACTATCCGGCGATTTTCTTCAGACTCCTTCATCCAATCTTTTACCAGTCGCTGCTCTTCTACCGTTGCAATACCCTCACAATAACGGGGAAGTAACAATTCTATATTCGTTTCATTATACTCCATACGTATGTTTTTAAGTCCTTCTACTTATATGGCAAGCGAGAAAAACACATTCCTAAACAAATATGCATTTATTTTCAAAAATATATTTTCATAGAGAAACTTTTTCAGGATTTTCACGAGTTACATACCGTACAACTACTTCAGGAGCCTCTCCCACTTCTAGTTCACAAGTTCTTCTCATCCACCTTTTGCAAATGCCATTCGAACTGCAGATCTTTCAAACGCTGTTTTTGTTTTTCGGTGAAAACTTAAGCCTCATGTAGTATATCCTAATGTTTGATAGCTTGTAGCAATCGGTCTATTTGCCCATACCGATTTAAGATAGTGGTATTAATCATAACCGGCATCAAAACCTGCCGCCTCGGACAAAGCCCCTCCACATCCTCCAAAGTAGAACATTCAAATTCCCGGTCGACCAATCGAATAAGAAACCATCCAAACATACGTGGAAAAAGATTCCTTTGAAAAAAATTTTGGTTCTTAATTTTATTAGCCATTTGTTCCGTACGCATAACTTCTCCCCAAGGCTCACCTCAATTCATTCTTGTGTGAATACGCCATAAATTATGATTCAAACGACTGGCGTCATTTATTAATTATAATTAAACTGAGTATAACAACGGGGCGCAAAGCGGGAAATAGCGTATTCGTCATGCCCGGTATAGGAACATCCCTCCAATCTATCAAAAGAAATCTGACTTAAGCCGATCCTATTCATCAAATCGGCAATCCGGTCTGCCAATGTATCTTGTAAAGCTAAATCCCGGAAAAATACCTTATAGACATGATCAGATAATTTATATAAAGGAGTTTTTGAAGAATGATCTGACGCTTTTGTCATGAAAGCTCCCTTTTTGCAATCCTTCAATAAAAAGAAGTCAGTTTCTTTTTCCATCTTGTTATATATAATAAGTTTATTGTCTATCTGAAGAGTATTCAATGATAGAGGAATTTCAAACAAATCACTTTTCTGAATGCGGATATCTGTCTGGCTTTCGGTGATATCTTCTTTTAAACTCCGAAACACAGCTTAACTATCCTTGGGAAAGTTGTCCACCACTAAGCAATGATTGGGGATGGACACCTAATGCTCCCTTTAAATCACCACAAAAAATTATTAATATTTTAATAGGAATCATTGCCAAAGGAGGTTGTTTATTATTAGGAGTAGGTCTGACGCCATCAAAGACGAAGTAATAAAACGTTTACATGAAACGGAAAAGCCATTTATGCCACTCGTACAACTCCTATATATAACAATGAGAATATATGGTTCACTGCAGACAAAAACGGAAAAACTTTATATGCTATTTACGCTTTATCAGAAGGAGAGGAACTTCCAGAAACAATAAATGGGCCGGCAATATTCCTAACGGTAAAATGATTCCACTACAAGGCAATAAAAATATAAAATATACCAAAGACAAAGGTGTTCTTACCCCGTAACCTCAAAAACGAACCGATAGTATTATGCTTCAAAGTAAAAAATAATTAAATATATTTCCTATGTGCCCTTTGGGCATACATAATACCCAAGGGCACACTACAAACGACTTTAATCAAGACTTCCTCTAAAATAGTATTCCATAGAATAGAATTACTGAAATACAATATATTTTTTTAGTTTTAAAAGATTATATTTGCACACAAATCAACCTTTAAATAATGAAAACGGAGTATAACTATGAAGACCAATCCCTATTATTAGCCATCAAAAATGGCAATGAGAAAGCATTTGATACACTTTTTAGGAAATACTATCCCATGTTATGTGCATACGGAAACAAATTCGTAGAATTAGAAGATGCAGAAGAATGTGTACAAGATGCCATGCTGTGGCTTTGGGAAAATAAAGATATGCTAGTCATTCAGTCTTCATTAAGTAATTATTTATTTTCTATTGTACATCATCGTGCTATAAACCGTATCAAACAGCAAGAAGTAAAAAGCCGGGTCGAAAACTATTTTTATGAAGAGATGCAATCCCTAATAGATGACACTAATTTTTATCTTATAGAAGAACTGACTATACGTATCCAAGAAGCAGTAGAAACACTTCCTGAATCCTATAAAGAAGCTTTCGTAATGCATCGCTTTAAAAATATGAGTTATAAAGAAATAGCAGAAATTTTAGGAGTATCACCTAAAACCATAGACTACCGCATTCAACAGGCACTAAAACAATTACGTATTGAATTAAAAGATTATTTACCCTTTTTATTGCCTCTATTGATAAAACATGTCTAAACATATACACATTCATTCTTCTCCACCAAATAATTCTAATAATAATTTCTAAAACATAATTAGGAGTCCCATACAAATCGAGACTCCTAATAAAGTTATACAAAAGACATACTAATAAAAGTATTTCATCATTCTACCGACGGCACCTCCAAGATACTACCATAACGATGATATTCAAATGAAATACTTTGCTCTTTGATGTAATGAATCAATTCCACACGTCCATCTTTCACCGGTTTAGCTGTAGCAATATACTTATCAATACGTGCAGCTTCCTCATACATTTCCATCGGAATATCCGCCCCACAAGTACGGATACGCTCATAGTTCTTCATTGATTTCAGGAATCCGGCCAACGCTTCTTCTTTTAAAGGACATCCCAAGGAAGCCAATGCAGCTGTACGATCATCACCGGGCTCAAAACTAATGCTCAATGGAGTATGACAAATTCTGGCAGCCAAAGCAATCATCTTTGCATCTTCATTGTTATCTCCCGGGAAAAGACGCAAAACCATATTCTTTAAAGGCAGATAGCGGAATGCATTTTGTTCGCCATACAGATTATTGACATCACGCGCATGCGCAAATTCCTGCTCGTATGCCTTCACATAACTTTGTGTATAGTCAGTGGTACTGCCTAGTTTATCTGTAATCTTTACAAAACAAGCACAATAGTTAGGACCACCCGCTTTCACACCGCCACCAAAAGCTGACAATTTCATTCCACCGAACGGCTGACGATTTACAATGGCCCCCGTTATACCACGATTGATGTAAAGATTACCTGCCATAATTGAATCTTTCCATAATTTCTGTTCACCTTCATCCAGACTCTGTAAGCCTGAAGTCAAACCATAATCCAAACTGTTTACCCAATTGATGCCTTGCTGCAAATTTTCAATACAAACCACACTCAGCATCGGACCGAATAATTCGGTTCTGAATGAATAGTTACCGGGACGTACCCCCCACTTCACTGTAGGAGCCAATACATATTTATGCTTATCAAGAAAACGAGGTGGAACCAGCCAGGACTCCCCTTTTTCCAATTCCAAAGCTTTCAATAATTTATCATTCTTATTGGTAATCATCGGACCTACCACATTCCCTGGATTCCATACACTACCCACCTTCATACTAGTTGCGGCATCTTTTAACTTATCCTGAAAGTTCTTGTCCTCATAAACTGAGCGTTCTACCAGCAATAAAGAACATGCGGAACATTTTTGGCCGGCATTGCCAAAAGCAGAAGCCACAATATTCATAATAGCATGGTCACGGTCACCGGAAGCCGTCAAGATAATTGCATTCTTACCACCGGTTTCTGCCGACAATGGAGTAGCCGGATTACTGCGTGCAATATTTTGAGCAGTATCTGTCCCTCCTGTCAGAATAATATGTTTGACAGCCGGAGCCGTAGTTAATACCTTTAATGCCTCACGGTCTGTAATGATAACCTGCAAAGCCTCTTTAGGCACACCTGCATCCCAAAATGCCTTGGCAAACAACCATGCCACAGGGGCAGCAACAGTCGCCGGTTTCAAAATTACAGTATTTCCTCCTGCTAGTCCTGCCACAATACCACCAATAGGTATAGCACACGGGAAGTTCCACGGAGAAATAACCAAAATAGTCCCTTTAGGAGCAATGTCCACATCCGGTAGTTCTGCAAACTGCTTCATGCTAGTGCTATAAAAACGAGCATAATCGATACCCTCCGACACCTCCACATCCCCTTCCACTACTGTCTTCCCTGTCACGGCACACATACAACCTATCAAATCACCACGCATCTCACCCAGTCTGTTGGCAGCTTCATACATTATTTTATGCCGTTCCTGCAATGTAGTCTTTCTCCATCCGGCAGGATCTTTTTCGGCTATATCCAAAATTTTCATCACCTGTCCGGCATCAGCTTGTGACATTTCGCATACACAAACTTCATCATCCTGGCAACGGTCCATATATTTATGGCGTTTCTCACAAACCACCGTTTCAGCTCCTATCTGCAAAGGAATAATTTCAGGTGAATCCGTCGGCGACTTCTTCCACTTCGCAAAAATGTTCCGAACCCATTCCTGGTTCTGAGCCAAATCAAAATCAGTATCAGGTTCATTCTTCATTACATCAGCTGGTGGAACGGGAGTATAACGATGCAAGCGGTTTTGTGTACGGGCAGGAGTATGTGTAATAACATCTTTCATCTTATAAGCTTCCTCAAACTGGTTCTGTAAGAAACGCCAAGTATCCGTACCCGGTTTCAAATTGAACGAATGGGTCAGGAAGTTGTCCGGAGCCGTATTTTCATCCATACGACGGACCAAGTAAGATACTGCATTCAGGAAATGCTCATCTTTTACCACCGGTGCATATAGAATCACATGATTTCCCAATTGGGATTGAGCGCGCCATACATGGTCAGCCATACCTTCCAGCATCTCAAAAGTCATGTACTCCGCGCTTCCCAGCTTCTGACTCAACAGATAGGCGTATGCAATAGTGAACAAATTATGAGAAGCAACCCCCACATGCAACGCCTTTGCGTTTTCGGGTAATAAAGCACGTTCCAGAATATGCAAATAATTGGCATCCACTTCAGTTTTCGATGTCCTTACAGGATTAGGCCAGCCACGAAGGGAAGAAATAACCGTTTCCATTTCCAAATTACAGCCTTTCACCAGTCGCATCTTTAATGGTGCACCCCCATCAGCCACACGCGCTTTGGCAAATTCTAATAATTCAGTCTGAAATTCGTATGCATCGGGAAGATAAGCCTGCACAACGATGCCTGCCGAATAGTTTTTAAACTCCGGTCTGCTCAACACTTTTTTAAACAAGCGTAATGTAAAGTGAGCGTCCTTATACTCCTCCATATCCAGATTGACAAACTTGGAGCGTTTTACACCGTTCTCATCCACGTAAGGAAAGTCAATTGCTTTCTGATACAGTGCACACATACGTTTCACCAGCTCCGGAAAGCTTTCTTCATAATTCAGCGCATGAGTCTGCGCGTAGATACCCGATATTTTCACAGAAATATAATTGATATCAGGAGCTTCCAAGGCTTCCAGATAGTGGAAATAACGATGATCCGCTTCTCCGTTTCCTAAAACGACCTCGCCTAACAAATTCACGTTCTGACCAATCTTTTGTTTGAAACGGGTAGCCAGATGATCTGTCAATTTAGGACGCGCTTCGTTCAGAATTACTTTAGAAGTATCCATACGAAGACGCTTCTTTATGATTGGTATGGCTATGAAATCAAAATGATGACCAAAAGCTTGGTACATCTTAAAAAGGAAAGCATCACGCTTATTCAAGAACTCAGGTACACCATAACGGTCTATCAGCTTCTTGATACGTTCTGCCAATTTCTTACGATCACGAATTTGAGAAGATTCGTCCAGCATCTTCACCAAGAACTTTTTGTCCTGTGGCCGTTGTACCATAACGGCATATTTATGCTGTTCTTTACGTTCCTCACTAGTGATGGTTTGTTCACACGTGTTATAAAGCTTCAGTACCCATTCTTGTACTTCGGCGATAGTCGGTCTGTTGTCCATAGTAAACTCATGTTAATGTGTAAGAATTAAGGATTAAAAAAAATCATAGGTAACAACTAAAGACATGAGCATCGTAGGACTGAACATAACGGCACGATACCGGTGCAAGGTCTGGAGAGCTTGCTGTGAAAACCGGTCAAATATAAGTTCTCTGCCCATAAGATGATTTCCTTAGAAAATGTAATTGTTCACATGCAAATATACACTAATTCTTTTATTATCAAAGGAAAAAACAAGAAATTATAAGAACTCGTTTAATTTTCATCAGCATTGTCATCAGTTTCACCGAACTTTAATTGATTTCTTTCAGTAAGACAGGTTCTAATCTGGACATTAAATATCCAATTCAAAGAAAGTAGGCTGATTGGAGGTCTCGCTATAGCCTTCCAACAGATATAAATCTGTACAGGCCACATGGATAGTGAATAAATAATTAACAGTATGTGGATAATATCCTTCGGGTAGAGCGATGCAATATAACTTACCTACCGTTTCCTGCACCCAAGAATAAGACTTTTTTTTAAAATCGGCTATAAACGCCGCTTTTCTGAAACGGTCCGAGATTTCACGTAAATAAAACTCACCTATATGATAGGCATTAACCAGATTAGGCTCATGGTGTGCAAATAACCAAAAATCATCCTGCAAACGAATACCTATCAAAGATCCTATATTAGAATGAATGCTATATAGAACAGACTCTCCACTATACAAACCATCCCGACATACAAACGCCACCTTCTCCAAGCAATAAAATATATCATAGGAAAGACCTTCATGCTCAACTTTCCAATGAAACAGACCCTTCTGTATCTGAAGCGCATACATCGGAACCGTCCACTGCCCGCAATCCAACAGGCACAATACATCGCAACCTCTTATCAACCTATGATAATCAGCCACACATTTATCCTGCGAATTCCAAACAATAATTTTCATCACTCAGGCTAGTTTTATCCATTCATTTTTATGGTACAAACATAAAAAGAGACGTGGGACCTGCTTAATATTTTATCTGCCTTAGAGGTATCCCCATACCAGCTGCACAAATAATAACAACAGTGTCCCACGTCTTTATGAATATACTAATCCTGTAAAGGAGTATAAACACAAGACGTGAGCGCTTGTTGTATTACACTTGTGCAGCTTTGAAAATTGGGGATTTTCTAAGACAAGGTAATATTTTAAACGCTCTTAATTATATATGTCCCTTCTTGTTTTCAAATGAATATTCATCTGTTTTCAAGAATTGGTACAAAGTTAAAAAAAGAGTTCTGATTAAAGTGAAATTAATCTATTTTTTTAAATAAATAATAACCCGGATAAACATCTGAAAGAGTTATTCCCCCATTACAGTAGCCACAATCTTGCGACCGCCTCCATGGTTGCGGAACTCACAAAGATAAATTCCCTGCCAAATACCCATATTCAGTCGACCATCTGTAATAGGAATAGTAAGACTAGCCCCTATAATGGTTGACTTTGCATGGGCAGGCATATCATCCCAACCTTCCAAAGTATGTTCGTAATAAGGTTCGCGTTCCTTTATCAAGTGATTAAAAATAGATTCCATATCCGTACGAACATCCGGATCAGCATTTTCATTGATACTTAATGCCGCACTGGTATGTTTGATGAACAAATAAAGCAAACCTATTTGGGGAAGTGGAGGCAAATTGCGCACCACTTCATCAGTAATCAGGTGAAATCCCCTAGTACGGGGACGAAGCGTAAATTCTGTCTGAGATACCATAACTATTATCAACCTTTATGCATCCATATAGATGCCACTTTACGACGTACTGCTATTATATTAAACAAAGATACACCCACAAAAAGCAAAATACCTATAACCATGGCTGGTCCCAGATTTCCTTCTTCCAACTGTGGAAATAACTTTTCTATCATATCCATATAGCTATTCCGCACATAGATCACAATTCCCACCGATAAAAACAACACTACCGCATTGAGGCCCAATGTCAGCATTTGATAGGGAAGCGCCACCTTAGCCGGACTGTAACCTATCAATAACAGATTCTCCAACTTAGACGTATTCTTTTGCAGTAACAAGTAAATACTGAGCATCAAAATATAGAAAGAGAGTACACTGATAAGCAAACCTACAGAAAGCACAATTCCTACAATCACTTTCAAGAACCAGGTAGTCTTTCCCGCATCCAACTTGTCATCTTCTGTATCATATCCCTTGTCTTTAAAGAACTTGGCAATACGGTCGTCCGTAGGATTGTTCACTTCTACAATCAGTCGTGACGGTTCGCTTTTCTGCCCCGGAGCAAACTCATTGTTAGCCCACGCCATAAATGTTTCCGGAACAAGAATCGTATTCAGGCGATTGGAGAAACCTGCTATTTTTCCTTTAAAGTTTTCCGTATGCCCTGCACCAGTAATACGTATATCCAAATTAACCATACCCATCACCCCTTCCGACAATTGCGGCAGGCTCCGGCTTTGTGCAAAACCAAAGTTATACAGATTCAGATAATTACGGGGAATAATGATAGGAACAACCCGTTCATTTTCATCAAACTCCCATTTATCCAAGTTCACATCCACATACTCATCGGGTACAGACTCAAAGAACATGGCTGTAGACATGTGCAACCCCACGTTCTCCATCCCCATGCCTGCCGACACTTTAAATTGGGAAGGCATAAAAGCCCCTACTCCTTTGGTAAACGGCTGTTCGCTGATTTCAGCAATGTCTTGTTCGGAAAAAGTAAGACTTTTTCCGACAAAGGAGCCCAATGTACTTACCTTTTTGCTTACTATCACATAGTCTTTCTTCATGAAACTGTCACCTTCCGTAAAAACAGGCAACACATCTTTATAAAACTGGGCACTCAGCAACACAATGACCATGCCGCACAGATTGGCAAAGAAAAAACCCGCCAATTGTGGGAAACTGATATGCTGACGTAATAATTTCCAAACCAACCTCATAGTTTCAACGTTTTTGTGTAGTTCAATTCCAAATGCTTGCCGATAGAGGTCACAATGATACCTGCCCCCTGTCTATCCGCTTCCTCCACCAATATCCGGGACATAATCCGTCCGTTTTCTTCATCCAAATGGCTGATAGGTTCATCTAGAAAGATAAAATCGAAAGGTTGACAAAGTGCGCGGACCAACGCCACACGCTGCTGTTGCCCGAAAGACATTTTAGCTACCGGTGTATCCCATTTATCGGCAATACCGAACTGTTCAAACCAAGCCTTGATTTCTTTTTTAGATTTAAATCCGGTCAACGAATTCTTCAACTGCACATTCTCCCACGTTGTCAGCTCCGTGAACAAACGCAATTCCTGAAACAACATGCTGATGGAACGTTTCCGAATCTCCACCCAGTCATGCACCGAAAGACTACGGATGTTTTTCTCGCCAAAACAAATGATACCTTGATAGTCGTTACGATATCCGTATATGTAGCTGCAAAGCGATGATTTCCCAGTGCCGGATGCTGCTTCCACCAAATAGGCTTCCCCACGTTGCAGGGTCAACAACTGATGCCAGACATCGGATATAATAGAATCCCTCCCTGCAAAAACAGCAGGAAGGGTCCGTTGTAATTCTATAGTATTCATAAGTTCTCTAATCCATGTACGATCAACTGTAGCACGTTGACTTCTTTATCTTTCATAACAATATTTATTCGACCGCTTCTCCAATCGGGAGCCATCACATCCACATAGTCGCAAGATCCCAAAATAGCATTAAACACGGCGGCATCACTACCCAGCATACGGGTTAACCGAGGATTCTCCTGAACGTCCTTCACCAACTGCGCCGCATTGAACGCCATAAAGAAACGGTTTTTCACCACTTCTCCGGCCCAAGGAGTATTCTGCAAAGAAACTCCGTAACGGCGGCCTGCCTCATCTGCCAGTCTTTCATTGTTCGAGATATAAAGCAGATTATCCTTCACACCAAACCAAATGCTCTGGCGATACATACGGAACTCATATTGGTCTTTGCCCGTAGAGTTCAATTGCATCTGCCCACCGGTCATAGCCAACAAAGGTCTCAGGTCTTCGAAGGACTGCAAAAAGTCTTTATTCGTTACATCAGCATAAATCAGCAAGTCATTATTTGACAAGGAACTATAGCCAACAGCAACATCCCCATGAATAGAAGAGAATATACCTTCAATATCTATTGGCAACATCGGATTATCCAACGCTTGCTTGATGGTAGGATTTTCGCAAAGTAAATCATAAATTCCTTTTCCATCGATATTACCACCTGCCCAAACCAACATATTAGCAGGGAAATACTCCAAATAAGCTCCTTTGATGAGTGCGGAAACAGCCGACTGCTTTTCATACATAGCAATCAAATCCTTATTTTCAATCAATGTTTCCATCTTCACTACAATTTTACCTTTTTCGAAAGTAGCGGAAACCAGATATTTGATATCTTCCAATTTCAAATAGGCAGGCATTCCCATTCGCATCTGCATGGTAATATCATTAGGAATAAATGACATATTCATCACAGTGACAATTTCACCCTTCGACGAGGCCAACTTACCAAAGTCTGTGGTCTTTACATAGCTGTTTTCAGCATCCTGGCGCATCAATGAAAGCAAACTTCCTTTCAAGCTGAGAGCATCTCCTTTATTACTTCCCATCAACAGGAAAGTACCCTTATTAAAAGCGCACAGCGCCGTACCCATCTGTGTCCATGTACATCCGCTTTCGCTTTTCAATTCCGTACATATCTGCTCCTCCTTCAACGCCTCCAGCAAATCTTCCACTTTACCTTCATCATCTACTTTTGCCAATAAAGCAAAAGCATTAGAATGAGGAGTAATGAACATATATACTTTATCAGTAAAAGACAAGCCGGATTCAGACGGGCTTTTAATAATCTTCTCGGCAGTTTTATAGGCCTCTCCTTCCAGACCGCTTTTTAATGCGTCCGTCAGTTTGGCTACCACCTTTTCTCCCCCTTTACCGTTTATGCCACTCTTCTCTGCCATTGTTTTGAAATCGAATGACATGACCATTGCCGCATCCTTAGGAATAGCATTGGCATATTCACTTTTAGACGAACAGGAAGCCATAAGCAGCATGATCGCCACCAATGCAAATCCCCAAATACCTTTTCTCATATTCTTATTTTTGGTTTAATAAATTCAGTGTATGACAGGCTACCAATGCGGCTGTTTCCGTGCGAAGACGGGACTTTCCCAAACTAACAGGCTGAAAACCTGCCGCTATAGCCTTAGCCACTTCTTCCTCGCTAAAATCCCCTTCCGGACCTATCATCACCAAAGCATCTTCTCCGGAACGCAATATATCTTTCAACAAAAGTTTTTCCCCTTCATAGCAATGGGCGATGAACTTCTGCCCTTTAAAATCCCGTGAAACAAACTTATTAAAGTCCGTCATTTCATTCAGTACCGGCATAGTCGCCTTTAACGATTGTTTCACTGCCGATACCAGAATTTTTTCAATACGTTCTTTCTTGATTACTTTCCGCTCGGAATAACGGCAGTTCAAGAAAGACAGTTCATCAAAGCCTATTTCAGTCGCTTTCTCTGTAAACCATTCAGTACGATCCATATTTTTAGTGGGAGCCATGGCAATATGCAACCACCCTTTCCACCCTTTTTCCTGCGGAATCGTTTCCGTTACCTTCACTTGGCAACGTTTACCGCTTGCAGCACTGATTACAGCCTTGTAAAAACAACCTTTTCCATCAGTCAACATTATCTCATCGCCTATGGAAAGACGCAAAACCCGTAAACAATGTCCTGCTTCCTCTTCTGGAAGTTCAAGGTTACTCGCTATATCAGGGGTATAAAAAACATGCATAGTTCTTCTTGTTTTTCAATTTATATATCAAACTATCGTATTCTCCTCCTCTTGTTCCCGTCGTTTTATCTCATCACGCAAACGGGATGCCTGCTCATAATTCTCTTCTTCTATAGCCTTTGACAATGCTTCTTTCAGCATCACCACATCAACTGTATTTACATTGACAGAAAATGCCGTATTCCCAACTTCATGCAACTGTTCACTTTCCATGATCTCATTAGTAGTATAAACAGGACATCCGCAACGCATAGCCAACGCAATCGCATCGGAAGTACGTGAGTCTATTTTAAATACCTCACCCTCCTTTTCCAAAAACAGATAGGAATAATAAACTCCATCCTTTACCTTATATATCAACACTTTCTTTAAAGCAGCCCCCAACTCTTTGGTCACTGTCAGAAAAAGATCGTGCGTCAATGGTCTGGGCATCTTATATTCCATCATTACCACCTTAATAGCCTGCGCCTCCAACGAACCGATAATAATAGGCAGCTTACGGTTACCATTCACTTCTTCCAACACCAGCGCATATGCATCCGCCGGCTGCAATGTAGAGGACATATCATGTACCTTCAATTCTATTTCATCCATAATTTTAACTTCCCTTCTACCACTCCTGTTTACATCGGATATGGTCAAAAATAATTTATTAAACTTGCCTGGGATTATGCTTATACTTGAATATGACAGCAAACAATACCGCAACCACCAAGGCATATCCTGCAAAAACAAACCATGTCATACTCCATCCCTCCATCTGCGGAGCAGTGCTGTTCATATCAACAAAACGATTTACCACAGCTTGAGCTCCCAACGTTCCCACTGTAGCGCCAATACCATTTGTCATAATCACGAACAATCCCTGAGCACTGGAACGAATGGATAAATCAGTCTCATTGTTAACAAACAACGAACCTGAAATGTTGAAGAAGTCGAAAGCCACACCATACACAATCATGGACAGTACAAACATCCAGACACCCGGCCCTGGATTCCCCAGTCCGAACAATCCGAAACGAAGTACCCATGCCAACATGGCTATCAGCATAACGCGCTTGATTCCGAAATGCTTTAATACAAAAGGTATTAATAAAATACACAACGTTTCCGACACCTGAGACAAAGATATCAATGCGTTAGCATGATTCACTCCAAACGTATCAGCATACTCTGGAACTCCCCTGAAACTGCTGAGAAACGGATTGGCAAAACCGTTGGTTATCTGTAAAGAAACCCCCAACAACATAGAAAATATAAAGAAAACAGCCATCTTTTTCTGTTTGAACAGTGTAAACGCCCGCAATCCCATAGCATCTACCAGCGATTTCTGTTCTCCACCACGACTTACAGGACACTCGGGCAAAGTAAGCGCATAAATGGCCAGTATCACTCCAAAGCAAGCACAAGAAAAGAACTGCATATAATTATTTTGGAATCCCAAGATATCCGTCAGCAACATAGAACAGATGAAACCAATCGTTCCAAAAATACGGATAGGAGGAAAAGCGATGACAGGATCCAGTTTTACTTTATCCAGTGCGGTATAGGCTACCGAATTTGTCAATGCCAATGTTGGCATATAAAAAGCTACACTAAAAGAATAAAATGTAAATAAAGTACTGAAATTAACCGCTTCACCATCCACGTAGCCATACCACCCGGCAGCCACCATAAACACGGCAGCCATAAAATGACAGAAGCCATATAATTTTTGAGCAGGCACCCATCTGTCGGCAATAATTCCCATTACAGCAGGCATAAACAAGGAAACAATCCCCTGCATGGCGTAAAACAGGCCTATCCTAGCACCCAAGCCAATATTAAACAAATATGTCCCCATGGAAGTAAGATAAGCCCCCCATACGGCAAATTGTAAGAAGTTCATGACTATCAGTCTGAGTTTCATTCCGGTAATTTCGTTTTTCATCTTTCTTCTTTAATGTGTGTTTTTTATATTACTTGCAAAGATATAAAACAATTCGATTTTTCATGGAGATTCATCTTAAAAAACAAAGCCTCTCCGGTGGTTTCACAACTTCCGGAAAGGCAAGACAATTAAAAAGTTTTTGTAATCTAACTAAAAGAGAGTGTTTTATTATCTGGTGTTCGTGAAAAATAATGCCATTATCTATTCAGCTATGGCATAAGCATCCAGTCCTTTCAATGACTGGCGGATAGTTTTCTGCATCTTCTCCATCTCTTCCCGGCTCATTTGGCGCACCTCTATACCGGAATCTCTTAGATTATTCCCCAATTCAGCCATCTGCTCATTGAACGAATCCCAATATTCCGAATCAAGGACAGCAGAATACACTTCTTTCCCATCCTTCATCGGACTGATAATAACGGTCATGCTTACATTTCCGTTTTCATTGACATTAAGGGTGTAAGTACGTTTCTCATTATCCATCTTATAAATGAATGTAAAATTCGCTTTCTGCGCCTTGCCCCTTCCCTTCGGCATATCCTTAATGGCAGTTTCTGCATATTCCTCATCCTTCTCGAAAGCCTCAATCAACCTTGCGCCTATTTTCTCATCCTTTAACGAAAAACTTTTCACCACCTTTACCACTTTGCGGGTTTTAGAGTCACGTTTCGTTACAGAGTTGATAGCCACATCATCCCGCTTTTCCAATTCTGCCGCCATTTTATCAATATTCTTCTGGGCCATAACCTTGCCTGTTCCACCACACAGCAGCAAAACAGCCGCCAATGCACTTCCTAAAATAAACCTTGTTTTCATATCTTATTTTTTATGTTTTTTATTCGCTTACCAATAATTCCTTTTCTTCTATCTCTTTCTCGGAACGATGAATTTCTTCCACACGTTCCTGGGCCAGTTTCTCCACCCGTTCCGCCTTTTCCAATGTTTCAATAATACAAGGCATAATCTGTTTCACATCCGAAATGCGCTTGCCTCCCACTTCCACATAACTACCTTCGTAGCACGACCACTCACCACTTCCGTCTGCTTGGTTTTCCGAATAGAAAATAAAACCTAACCCCAGCGCAATGACCATCATTGCCGCTATACCGGCACTCCAGACAGCTATTGGAATACGCTGATAAAAGCTTTCTTTTCCAACCACCGGTACCTTTTCTGATTTCTTTCCTCCAGCAACCTCCTTCTGTCCGTCTGGCTGCAACATACCCGGTTCTCCCTGCATACCTCCCTCATACCAGGCAAACATCGGAGCATATCCCATCAGATGAGAAGGTACATCCCCTGTATGGAAGAAACGATAAATAGCCTGCTCCTCGGCATTCGTAGTTTCCCCTTCCAAGAAACGGTTAATGTATTCTTCTATATTCCTCTTATCTAATTCCATACCTTACTGTGTATCATAAATTGTTCTTTTACTCTTTTTCTAGCTCTCGACAAATTGGTTCGTACCGCCACCGGTGTACTTCCTGTGAGACGGGCTATCTCCTCTACTTCGAAACCTTCCAAGTGCTTCATGCGGAGAATAGACTGTTGCAAGTCAGGTAAAGTACCTATTACTTCCAGTATCTCCTGCATATTCTCTTCCTCTACCAGTTTCATTTCAGGGTTTTCACCTCCACCAATGCTGATGCCTTGCTCCAAATCGACTTTCTCTATTCGAATACCTCGCAAACGATTAATACACAAATGCTTGGTTATAACAATAGCCAGTGCATCCACGCTACGATATTGGTCCAGACGGTCGCGAAGAAACCAAAGTTTCAACAGTACATCTTGTACTGCATCTTCTGCCTCGTCGGAGTCTTCCAGATAACGGATAGCCATTCTTAACAAAGCCGGCCGCATTCGTTTTGCCTCTATTTCAAATCTATTTTGTTCCATGTTCACTAGTATGACACATAGAGGTAGGGAAACGTTACATCAAAATGAAAAATAATTTGCCGACATGTCAATTTGCTAATATACCAATAACCGTGTGGGCATATATAACACCCCTAATTAGCACATCAGCAAATTGACAGATTAGCAAATTATTCAAACTTATAAACCGTATGACTATGAAAAACCTCTCCCGGCCGGAGTACAGTACTGGGGAATTCAGGCTGATTGGGGCTATCTTGAAAATGCATCGTTTCGAAACATACCGCCGAACGGAAAGGATAAGCTATCCCCCTTTTACCAGTCATTTTTCCTTTCAGTCCATTACCAGTATAGATTTGTATTCCCGGTTCGGTGGTGAAGATCTCCATCTTACGCCCGCTTGTTGGATCATACACCCAAGCAGCCGGCCTTGTATCATCTCCTTTCGTATTCAATTCCCAAGTATGATCGTATCCGTTTACTACCTTCAATTGCGGATAATCCGCATCTATACGTTCTCCGATAGTATGCGGCATACGGAAATCAAGGGGAGTACCGGCCACCGGGAGATATTCTCCTGTGACACATTTCTTATCATCGTATGGAGTAAAGCGATCTGCATCTACCCAAAGTTGCTGGTCTTCCACGCTTTTTGTAAAGTCTCCCGAGATATTAAAAAAAGAATGATGAGAAAGATTAAGTACCGTGGGTGCATCCGTAGTTGCCTCGTATGTCAAATCCAGTGCATTCTCATCCTCACCAAGACTATAGACTAACATCACTTTCAGGTTTCCGGGGAAACCATTTTCTCCATCAGGGGAGAGATAAGACAGACGAACCGTATATGTATCTGCCTGTTCCACTTTCCATATTCTATCGGCAAAACCGGGATTTCCCCCATGTGATATATGTCCGGACTTCCCATTGTTAGGGACCAGCTTATGCTCTACCCCATCCAGTGTGAAACGCGCATTCAGAATACGTCCTATATAGCGTCCCACCGTAGAACCAAAATTCTGCCGTTGCTCCATATACTCACCAATCGTGGAAAATCCACACACTACATCTTCCCTTTTTCCATTTTTGTCGGGTACAAGGATAGAAACTACTCGCGCCCCATAGTTCGTGATACAGACCTCCATCCCTTTTTTGTTGCTCAAAGTAAATAAATCGGTATACTGCCCATTCACTTCTGTCTGAAAATCCTTACGTTGTAATCCTGAAGCAGTGACCTGCTTGTCGTCGTGACAAGAAGAAAGCAGCATCAACAAGCCCATACAAACTATACCATGTTTTCCACTCATATCATTCATTTTATAGGTTTTAAATGCCACAAATGTAAATCCTCCGATGGAAAATAAGAAAAGCCGGCCTTTCCTTTTTCAAGGGATGACCAACTTTTCAACTATTTCAACCAATTTTTACCCGATTACTTCTTCTCTTTCAGCAATAGAGTAGTATGATGACTATCCTCCCATTCGGACATCAACCGATGAAAATCTGCATAATCGGTGGGAGTTATCCATTGTTTGTTCAGTCGCAACGAACGGGTTACTTCCGTCTTATCCTCTGTAGTCTGTACGGTTATTTTCAATTTCCCTACCGCATTGACTATTTCTTTTGCCTTTTGCGGAGTACATACCTGCATATCCGACGGAACATTTACTATGCAAATATAGGTTTCATCCGTCATACCAGGAAGCAACAGGTTCGTAGTACGTTCTGTATTTCCAAAGCCATAACCATTCATGGCTATTCCGGTTTTAGCGCGAGGCAATGTTATCAGACGATAGCCCCCTGCCAACGTTTTACCTGTTTCAGAAGTGACTGTTATCGTATCCGTTTCATAAACCGGTTTATTCTTCACTTCCAAAACCGCTTTCTTACCATCCAACGTATTGACAGGCTGATATTCCTGTATGCCCGCTATGACAGGAGAGTCCAGAAATAACTGGCTGATAGCGCCCAATCCCAAACAATTATCCGGTGCTTTTACGCCAAAAGCAACCTTAACCTCACCTTGTAATCCTGCCGCTTGCAACAATCCTGCAAGCAGATTTATCTTTTCCGCTTCCGTGCCATAGGCAGTGCGGATTACTTCAGTTGCCGGACGGATCCGGTATCCTGTTTCGGACAAAGACAACCGGGACGTGCCCAATCCATGTACATAGTTCATCAGGACAGCTTCCTTTTCATCCGCATTTTTTCCTTGCAATAATTTTTGTGCCAAAGCCATGACCTCTTTTTCATGAGCTGCCGTAAATTGAGATTTCAGCACTTTCAAAGCATCGGCCATCGACGGATACGTATTTGCTAAAATAACCGGTATATTTCCTGATAAAGCAGGAGTACTTTCCATAGGATAATAAGCAGGAATATTTTTCAGTGTCCAAGTAACAACTTTACTTCCATTCTCATTTTTCACTACCGGCGCAGCTTTTCCGTTTATCAATGCATAATTCAAAGGCTTGTCCTCAGGAACCGACACACTACAGATATATTCTTTGACGGGCGATAACTCCTCTACCGGCACATATACATCCAGCCCGGGCAAATAACCGGGACGTGTGATAACCGAGTAATCCAAACAAATAGTCGCTCCCAACTCCAGTCCCGTATGTACCACCACCATCTCTTTCAGTCCGTTATAGGCAGGAGCATCAGCCGCCGCAGCAGGAAGAACCTCTACAAATGCATTTTCGGGAGTCTTTACTATCTTCCCGTCTTTCTGGCGAGTATAAGATTCATGTATCTTCAATTCCTGATATGCCGGATTGTAAACAATGAAGCTTTCACCATACAAACCATTCACCGCTGCATGTGTAAATAAAGTCAACTCCTTATATACCCGCATTTCCTGACTACCGTCCTTATGTAATGTATAAGTCTTGGCTAACTTCCCAAATTCTGCTTCAGAAGCCGCTTTTGCCGGAAGAGCTGTCAATAACAACACTCCCAAGCATACATATATATAATAAATCTTTTTCATGTCGCTTTACTTTTTAATCACCAAATAATCACCGTATGCTTTATGAGCTTCCACCGCTTTACGGAAGCTATCCCAATCCGACGCTTCATATACACGCTTTTTCAAAGCCAGACGATTATGCAGGACCACCCGGTTTCCTTTTTGTAGAAGCGAGCCTTCAAAATCGGCTCCCGTTCCCTGCATGGTATCCTCCTTTGGCCCATTTATCAGCCTATAGCCTGATGGCAATTGAATGGTTTCATCCAATTCCACCAAACGGGAGCAGGCGTCTTTAAAACCATACTTCCGTTCCTTCATTTCTGTATCAATCCGTAGATAAGAGCGTACCTGATTATAAAGATTATTCATTACCAAAGGCTTGAACAACATTTCCTTCTCCCCTTGCATGGCATAATCCGGAATCTCGTAACGGAAAATGATTTGGATAGGAGCAGCTTGATAATCTTTAGGATTCCTGCCATAATCTACACTCAGCAATCTGGCTTTAGGAGAAACAGCCAGCAATTGTCTTTCCATAGTCGCACGCCACTGGCTCTGAAAACCTCTTGTAAAGATGCTGCGTATATTGCTGTCACTCTGTCCCTCGGCTTGAATGGTAAATGTACCACGCAAAGTACCATTAGCGTCCAAGCGGTTGTCTGCCTTGATGCGTACATAGTGATTTTCCGGAGCAGAAACAGGAGTCAGACAGAGATCGGAACCTTCAGGTACACCGGGCAGATAATTCTGCTGTTGCTCGGCACTACTCCACAACTCACGGCAGAAAGGAACCCATGTGGGGTCTAACGGCATATAAGTTCCATCAGCAAGTTTCACCACAGCTACACAATGATTGAAATGATCCGCAGGAATACTTTCGACACGACTGCCCGCCATCGTCATGGCCGGATAGGCCTCGAACCCCGCCATGCGCAGAAAAGAAACCAAAGTTCCTGCTATATCTTTACACACGCCGCAACGATCCGTATAATTCATTTTAGTATCATGTAACGTATAGCCCTCTCCTTTTCCCATAGAGATACCTGCATAACGGATATTATCCGCTACCCAATGGGTCAGTACAGCTATTTTCTCCATTTCGGTTTTCTTTCCTTTTATCAGTTCGTCCACTTTCTTCTGCGCTTCGGGCAGTGGAGCAAAGCTTCCATAATCCTCATTGACCTTATTGAACCACAAAGACTTGTCTTTCCAATGAGGAGTAGAAGACATCATCAGTTTAGGAGCTGCATCAAACAAATCTACCATATTCGGCTCCCGCCGGAAAGGCATCATGTCCTCCATAGCAAAAGTATAAGCCTTTCGTCCGTCTTCATAACGCATGGACGATGTACATTCTCCTTGATAAAATTGAAATTGCATCTCTTTTTCCATAGGAATACTGACCTTGTACACTTTACGCACGGTAGGCTCACTGCTCCAAAATGGAACAATGTCATAGAACTGGCCACGCATGGGAGGTATAAACCGGGAATCATCCTCAGGAACAGCTCCCAGCAAAGCGTATGTAAATCCCTTTTTCGCTATTTCATAATCTATGACATCACCGGGGTTCAAAGCCCCCACTTCTATCATAATCTGTCGTGCTCCCCAATAAATAGCACGGGCCGGAGCCGCATAGTCACAGGTCTTCTTCACATCCACCTCTTCAATCTGCCCGTCAGCATGATATATCGTCACACGTTTAAACTCGGCATGGGCCGTCAACGGATCATAATCATATTTAATCACCCGGTTAGCTACTGCTCCTTTAGGAGTCTGCACCTTGATAACCTTACATACGGCAAATGATCCCTGCCCTGTCGGTTGTACTGACACCGATGTACTGTCCAGCAACGCCACACAGTCAAACTTGGCATACGATTCTCCTTTCGCAGCTTCCTCATAAAGTTTCCAGCCCTGCCCGTAAGTTGTGACCGAAGTGAGAAGAAAGCAAGCCAATGTTGCATAAAGTTGTTTTCTCATGTTTCTCATCTATTTTGTTTTAACCTAACAAATGTAGGCAATAATCTTCTATTTCACATCTATTTTATAGAAAAACTCCTGTTCTTATGCAGTCTTTTATTCTCCCCTGTATCTTTATATAATAACATGACAAAAGAAAAATGAATGACGCAGAACTAATAGAAGGATGTAAAGCCGGAAAGAGGGAAGCTTTGGAAACCATATACAGACTCTTCTCCCGCCAAATGTATGGAGTGTGCTGTCGCTATGTAGGCGAAGAATCGGCCTTGGACGTCATGCATGATGGATTCATCAAAGTATTTTCCGCCATCGACCAACTACATGCCACCGACCTGCATGGATTCAAATCCTGGGTCACCCGTATCATGGTAACTACCTCCTTGCATCATCTCCGTAAACAGAAAACCTGCTTTTTCCTTTCTGTAGATGATCTGGAAGAAGACATGCAGCCTGTGGACGAAGAAGATATGATTTCGATTCCTATTGAAACCTTGATGAAATTCATAGCTGAATTACCGGCAGGCTATCGCACCATACTGAACTTGGCCGTATTCGAAGGAATGCCTCATAAGGAGATTGCGAAGACATTAGGCATTAACGAACATTCATCCTCCTCACAACTGCACCGCGCCAAATGTGTACTTGCTCAAAAAATTAAAGAATACTTAACTCGACAATCATTATGAAACAGGAAGAAGAACCGTGGATAGACCACTTGAAACAACGGGTTAACGAATACGAAAAGCCCCTCCCCGAAAATGATTGGAATCATTTTCAAACGGAATATTTCACCCCCTATTTACATAAGAAAAAAAGGATAAGAACGATGCGTATAGCAGCCGTTCTCCTCTTGCTGTTTATACCTTTTGCCACCACTTTTTATTTTTTACAGACAGAAAAGCACAAAGTAGCCTCGCCCGTCGTATCCTTACCGGCACACCAGCCAAGAAGCATTACAGGCAATCCTTCCATTATGCCTGAAAACAAACTATTACCGGACAGGCCCCAATCAAAGACAACTTCCTTGACAAAACCACCAATCCAAACAAGTATCAATACCGATACGGCAAATAATATAGGAATAGAATGCACTCTCCCGGCACAAGATACAATCCGGAACACAGAATCTGTACACAAGAGCCCCTCCGGACATAACCACTTTGCATTACCGCATAAACGTTCCGAATATACTTTGGCACTTGCCATATCTGCCGGCAATAACGGAACAAGCACCGGCTTCATAAACAAAACTTTTTCCCGGGGAGACATAGGAAGTTCTCATAAGGATGAAATTATGTATTGGAATGACTTCAAAAACTATTTGCAGGAATATCCCTCGGACTTTCCCGATGCACAAGCTTACGGAGCTCTGCTACAAATAGCAAATGACAACACAGGACGCCCCATGACAGAATATACCCATTATAATCTCCCCGTCAGTTTTGCGCTTTCGTTCCGTAAATCCATAAGCAGGCATTGGGGAGTCAGTGCAGGTCTGCAATATACCTATCTGTCGTCCGAAAGTTCCATAGGAGAAGATTCCAAGTGGGTTAAACGACAAAAGTTCCACTACATAGGCTTGTCTGTGAAACTAGACCGCCGGCTTTATACCACCCGTACCTTTTCCTTTTATACCACAGGAGGAGGCACGATAGACAAATCCGTATCGGGTAAACTGGAACAAGATTTCATCGTTCAGAAAGAAAAAATCTATTCCAGTACAGAGAGTCTGAAAATAAAACCGCTCCAATTCTCCATACACGCCGCATTGGGAATACAATATAATATAAATCCTACCCTAGGGGCTTTTATAGAACCCGGAGCAGCTTTTTATTTCAAGGACGGCAGCTTTAAAAACACAATACGTGACGAGTACCCGTTCCATTTCAACCTACAGTTGGGAGTGCGCTGGAATTATTAAGGAAACTTCATGCAGTCTTTTGTCCATCCTTGTATCTATAGGATAAAAAGACAGCCATGCAAAAAAGACATCAAGACAGACAATGTTATTTTAACGAACTAGCAAACACATCACGCAGTTTCTATATAGACTATGTAAAGCAATTTATCTCCCTCAGCTCTTCTACCCACATACTGGAAATAGGTTGCGGAGAAGGAGGTAACCTGCTCCCCTTTGCCGAACTAGACTGCAAGGTAACAGGCATAGACCGTGCAGCCAGCCGCATACACCAGGCACAATCCTTCTTCGCCGCCTCCGGCTACAAAGGAGAATTCAGGACGATGGATTTCTTCAACTTCTCTTCAGTTTCCCGTTACCAGCTCATCCTGATACACGATGTCATTGAACACATCAGTAACAAAGAAGAATTCTTCCGTTGCCTCTCTCCTCTTCTAGCTAAGGGAGGCATCATATTCTGGGGATTCCCGTCTTGGCAAATGCCATTTGGCGGACATCAGCAAATTTGTCACAACCGGTTCGTCTCCTCTCTTCCTTTCATCCATTTATGTCCCGGTATATTCTATCGGTTTCTGCTCAGATGTTTCCATGAAACACCATCATGTATCGAAGAATTATCAGACATCAAACGCTGCCGCATGACCATAGACGCCTTTGAACAACTTGCTGAAAAGTATGGATACGAAATAATCGACAGACAATTATGGTTCATCAACCCACACTACCAACAGAAGTTCCATCTGCGGCCACGAAAATTATATCCTGTACTGGCACAGTTAAAACACATCAGAAATTACTTCAGCACCTCCTGTTTCTATATAACACGCCACCGTGATCTTCATCCTTAAGGCAACCAATTTATACTATTTTCATGTTTATATCAATAGTTTGTTTCTCTTTTATCAAGAATTGGACTACCTTTGTAATCCAAATTTAATGTATTGACTTTATGCCGACATTTTTCATCATTCTTATCTTTACATACCTTGGAGGAAATGCCTACATATTTTACAGAGGTTTGCAAACATTATCCGGCTTTCCATACGGAATCAAGATTTTATTGACTGTTTTATTCTGGCTAGCTGCACTGTCCTTTTTCGGAACGATGCTAAGTCGCAATGTGAAGATACCGTTTTACTTATCCCACACAATGTATGAGGTCGGGACAGGCTGGCTGATATTCACTTTATATATGGTCTTGTTTTTACTTTTCTTTGATTTATTGAAACTGTGCTCTATTTCTTTCAACCAGAATTTCATGACTTCTTTACTGGCCACATTCGTCTTGTTGGGATATGGATACTATAATTATCGCCATCCCAAGATAAATACTGTCAACATCACGCTCACCAAACCGCTGACCGATAATCGGCGTCCTATAAAAATAGTTGCAGTGAGCGATATACATTTGGGCAACGGCACAGGAAAAACGTCTTTGAAGCAATATGTGAAAATGATTAACGAACAGAATCCGGACTTAATCCTAATTGGAGGCGATTTAATTGATAACAGCGTAATACCTCTTTATGCTGAAAACATGGCTGAAGAACTAACGGAATTAAAAGCACCACTGGGAATCTACATGGTCCCCGGAAACCATGAATATATCAGCGGGATAGACAAAAGTATCCAATTTATACAAAATACTCCTATACAACTACTGCGCGACTCGGTTGTCACACTTCCCTGCGGCATACAACTGATAGGACGTGACGACCGTAGCAATGCCAGACGACTTCCATTACAAAAGTTAATGGCCCGTATAGATAAAAGCAAACCGGTTATTCTGTTGGACCATCAGCCTTACCAACTGGCAGAGAGTCAGGCAGCCGGTATCGACTTACAGTTCAGCGGACACACCCACCATGGACAGGTTTGGCCCATGAATTGGGTAACAAACCATCTTTATGAACAAAGTCACGGCTATCGCCAATGGGAAAACAGCCATATATATGTTTCCAGCGGATTATCTTTATGGGGACCTCCTTTCAGAATAGGAACCGAGAGTGAGATGGTAGTATTACAACTTCATTAAAAAGCCTGCAACCTTTCTATTATTGACATTTTGAAGCATTCCTGCTCATTACCCGTTATCTAAGCTTTTTCTTCCATTACATTAAGCTCTTTCTTCCAGCCACCTAATACAGACTCCGACAGTGGACTATACAGACGCTTATAATAGACTGTATAGTCCATTCGAAGCGACTGTATAGTCCACTGTCGGAGTCTGTACTACATAACCGTAAAAATCTCCTTAATCATCAGCCCAAAAAGGCTTAGGAAAGCGTGTATAAAGCTTTAGGACCAAGCAGAGCGAACTTTATGCTGCCTGGATTGAAGAAGAACAAATCCTATCAAGAAAAATCCCACAATGGATATAAACGGAAAAACAAGCATAGGCCTGTCACCCCAAAAAAGAAAATGTAAGGAGTGGAAGAAAAAAACAGAGCAAATCTTTCTTTCAGGAAGAAGCTTTAAAAAACGGTCTATATCATATATAAAAAAAGAAGGGTATCTATCCCAGACACCCAATCTTCATTAACCTTAAATCTAATACCATGAAAAACACAGTGCAAAGATAAGGAGTTTTATGTTATCAAACATAATAAGACTACAACTATTCGCTTCTGATTAACATCATTTAAACTTTAATGATGCTTTTGCAGATTCAAATCCTGTAAAAACGCCATTGTACTATATAATATATAAATAAATCGAATTATTCCACATACAGCACCAGCCCTTTCAAATACTCTCCTTCAGGATGGTAAATATTTACGGGATGATCTCCCGGCTGAGTCAATTGATGCAGAATACGTACACTACGTCCGCTTTGTGCCGCAGCTGTAAATACCGCATTGCGGAAATTCATCTTATCTACCACCTGCGAGCAAGAGAAAGTAAACAGAATACCTCCCGGTTTGATTTTCTCAAATGCTTTAGCGTTTAGTTTCGTATAGCCACGCAATGCATTGCGGAGAGCATCCTTGTGTTTGGCAAATGCAGGAGGGTCAAGAATTATCAAATCATATTGATCTCCCATACGATCCAGGTATTTAAAAGCATCCTCAGCATACGCCTTATGACGGGTATCACCCGGAAAATTTAATTCCACGTTCATATTGGTAAGATCAATAGCTTTTGCCGAACTGTCTACCGAATGCACCAGATTCGCGCCTCCACGCATGGCATAAAAAGAGAATCCTCCTGTATAACAGAACATATTCAATACATTACGCCCTTTGGCATAACGTTCCAACAAATGACGGTTCTCACGCTGATCCACAAAGAAACCCGTTTTCTGTCCTTTCAGCCAATCTACATGGAATTTCAATCCGTATTCCATCGCTATGTTTTCGGGACTTCCTCCTTTGATGAAACCGTTCTCCGGTCCCAAGTCTGCCTTGAAAGGCAACGTAGTTTCTGATTTATAATAAATGTTCCGGACTACATCCCCCATCACTTCAGACAAGGCATCGGCTATCTCCATACGGTAAACGTGCATTCCGGCCGAATGTGCCTGCATCACGGCTGTATGATCGTATACATCAATAATCAAACCCGGCAAGTTATCCCCTTCGCCATGAACCAGACGGTAAGTGTTATTTGCAGGATTACCAGCCAAACCCAAACTGCGACGCAAATCATAGGCCACTTCCAGTTTATGCTTCCAGAATTCATGATCAATCTCACCTTCCTTAAAAGAGAGCACGCGCACGGCAATACTTCCTATCTGGAAATGCCCGCAAGCTATAAATTCTTTCTTTGAAGTGTACACATCCACTATCTCGCCTTCTTCGGGTTCTCCCTCGATGCGCTGGATAGCTCCGGAGAATACCCACGGATGGAAACGCTTTAACGACTCTTCCTTACCCGGTTTCAGGTATACTTTTTTATAAGCCATTTGTATTTACTGTTGTTTCTATTGGTTCTTCCTCTTTTATCTCATAATCACCCGTACGTTCCAATTCCGTCAGGCAATTGTAAATTTCCACACAAGCCCACGCATCTGTGGCTGCATATAGTTTTTGTCCCTCGCTAAGCACATCCGCCTCCCAATTGGAAAGACGCTGGCTTTTTGAAATCTTCTGATCAAACAGATTGGCGAAAATTTTTTGCAGACTCCGGTCAGCTATGCCGAATCGTCCTACATAGTCCTGCAACTCTATCCAGTTACCCCGGTCGGGATGCACATTCTCACGTTTCCTCAACGAATTAAAATCGTCTTTCAGCGACAAACCTATCTTCAAGGTATCGCTCATCAAAAACTCTTGCAGAGAATCAGGCATACCTATCCGGTTCAGACGGAACAAGAAACAGGTATCTTGCGTAGATATTTGCAACAAAGCCACTTTATGGGTAGTACCTCGCTTGAAAGACGGACGTGTTTCCGTATCCACCCCCACTATGCGCTGATCTTTCAGGTAGGCTACTGCTTTCTCGGCCTCGCTCTCAGTATAAATTACAAAGATACGTCCGGGAAAAAGCACCTTGGGCATTGCTGCTATCTCGGCTTTAGTAATCGTTTTTTTTATTTGTTTCATAATAATGAATTCTCATCTTCCATTTCTTCCTCCTCGTCATCATCGGCAGGAGTATACTTTACATCGTGTAAGGCACGCATGGTGTTTACCAAACGCTGCCCCCAGAATTCCCTGAAATGTTCCTTACAGACTACTAACGAATCATTCATCGTTTCGTTCAGTCCCAGTTGGAATACGCCGATAAAGTCCTTCAAATCCTGATAGATATCTGCCAAATCTTCTGAAATACATTTCTTGATGGGCGTGTCACTGTATGCCATATCCGGCAAGAACACTTCCAGATAATCGTCCTTCGCCCCCAACACACCGGCCACAGTCCTACGTATCAGTTCATAATCTTCTTCTGTAACGAAGATTTCAGGTTCATCCTCTCCTATCGGTTCACATGGAGGCAACAAAGTCGCTTTCAAATAAAGCAACGGAAGTATTTTTAAGGCAGTATCTACAAAATCATAGCGTTTCATATCACGGGCACGTTCCAGAAAACCACAATATTCGGCGGCCACCGTCACAAATTCTACTGTATTTTTGTCAAATATCACCTGACTGTACTTTTCCATAAACATTAAAATTGAATCGCAAAGTTAAGAAAAAAGAGATTAAATAAGGCAATAATTAATGTTTTTCATGTACATTTGCGAAATAATAAATAGAATGAAGACGTATGGCAAAGAAAAAATCAGATAAGGAGACAGAGCCTAAAAAGGTATCAACCAAACGATTCTCCGCTTTTTTTAAGAATGAAACAACGCATTTTGTAATCGGATTGATTAGTGTTATTTTTGCTGTTTATCTGTTGCTGGCATTTACCTCTTTCTTCTTTACAGGAGCAGCGGACCAAAGTATTTTGGACAACCAGCAGCCGGGTGAACTGATGCAGACCACCAACCATGTAAAGAACTATGCCGGAGCACGCGGCGCACAGCTTGCCGAATTCCTTATAAATGAATGTTTCGGACTAGCAGCTTACTTTATCATTTTGTTCCTGGCAGTAGTGGGTATGAAATTAATGAAAGCCTATCAGTTCCGCATCTGGAAATGGTTCATGTCCTGTTCCATCCTGCTCATCTGGTTCTCCATCACACTGGGTTTTATTTTTGACGGCACTTTCGGAAATAGTTTCATCTATCCGGGCGGACTGCACGGATACAATGTAAGCAACTGGCTGATTTCACAAGTAGGTATACCTGGCTTGGGATTGTTATTGTTCATCACAGCACTGTTGTTCTTTGTATATTTAAGCAATGAAACCATACAAATTATACGCAAGGCTTTGCACCCTAATTTCAAACGGAAGAAAAAAGGAGAGCAAGCTTCTTCTGCAACTGAAGAAAGTCCGGTCAAAGAAACTCCCCGAAAGGAAGAGAACAAGAAGGAATTCTCCAATCCCAGACCTGCCATTGTAGATTTCGAACTGGAACAGCCGGAAAAGATAAAGGAAGAAGTGGAAGACCAGGTCCCTTTCCCTTTTGAGAACAACCAGGTTGCTGGACCGGAAATGGAACAGGAGCCTGCCTATGTGACTGAAGAAGAGGAAGTAGAAGATACGGATGAACCTGATTTTTCAATCAGTGAAGAAACAAATGAGGAAGACGAGGCATACAAAGGTCCCGTACTTTCACCATACAATCCCCGTCTGGATTTGGAAAACTATAAATTCCCTAGTTTGGATTTGCTAAATGAATACGAAGATGATGGTCCCAATATTGACATGGAAGAGCAAAATGCCAACAAAGACCGCATCATCAAAGTTTTACGCAGTTTCGGAATCGAAATCAGCTCTATCAAGGCAAGTGTAGGTCCTACCATCACATTATACGAAATCACTCCGGCAGAAGGAGTTCGTATCTCGAAAATCAGAAATTTGGAGGATGATATCGCATTAAGTTTGTCGGCACTAGGGATCCGTATCATCGCCCCGATACCGGGTAAAGGTACTATCGGTATTGAAGTTCCGAATGCCAACCCACGTATCGTACCGATGAAGTCTATCCTGAATAGTAAAAAGTTCCAGGAAACCACCTACGAACTGCCTGTGGCATTAGGTAAGACTATTACCAACGAAGTCTTTATGGTGGACTTGGCAAAGGCTCCCCACATGTTGGTAGCCGGTGCTACCGGACAAGGTAAGTCCGTGGGATTGAATGCCATCGTGACCTCTTTATTATATAAGAAGCATCCGGCAGAACTTAAGTTTGTAATTGTAGACCCCAAGAAGGTGGAGTTCGCTATCTATGCTCCGATTGAGAAGCATTTTCTGGCTAAACTGCCGGATGGAGAAGACGCAATTATCACCGATGTTACCAAAGTGGTACAAACCTTGAACTCATTATGTATAGAGATGGACAGCCGATATGATTTGCTGCGTAAAGCCGGTTGCCGTAATATTAAGGAATATAACGCGAAATTCATCAACCGACAGTTGAATCCGGAAAAAGGCCATCGCTTCATGCCTTATATAGTGATTATCATTGATGAGTTCGGTGACCTGATTATGACTGCGGGTAAGGAAGTGGAATTACCTATTTGCCGTATCGCCCAGTTGGCACGTGCAGTAGGCATACATGCCATTATCGCGACCCAGCGTCCGACAACGAACATTATTACCGGTACTATCAAAGCTAACTTCCCGGCACGTGTTGCCTTCCGTGTAGCTGCCATGATGGACTCACGTACTATTCTGGACCGTTCGGGAGCACAACAACTGATTGGTAAGGGAGATATGCTTTACTTGCAAGGTAATGATCCGGTACGTGTGCAATGTGCATTCGTGGATACTCCTGAAGTGGAGAAAATAGCCAATTACATCAGTAAACAACAAGGATACACCACCGCATTCATGTTGCCCGAATACGTAGGCGAAGAGAGTGAAAGCAGTGTAGGGGAAGTGGACATGAACCGATTGGACCCTATGTTTGAAGACGCAGCCAGACTGGTAGTGATTCATCAGCAAGGCTCTACTTCGCTAATCCAGCGCAAGTTCTCTATCGGTTACAACCGTGCGGGACGTATCATGGACCAACTGGAAAAAGCAGGAATTGTTGGCCCCACTCAAGGAAGCAAGGCGCGTGACGTACTCTGCATGGATGAAACAGACCTAGAAATGAAATTGAACAATCTACAACAATAAGTTGTTTAATAATGTTATGATAAAAATGAAAAGAACATATTTACTGGTATTAATCCTTTTCCTTTCGGTCAGCCTGTCCGCACAAAAGGACAAACAGGCACGGGAGATATTGGACAAAACCGCCAATGCCCTGCAACAGGCCGGAGGCATCCGTGCCACCTTTGGGGGGACAGGCAATGGAACCTTATTGCTAAAAGGCAACCAGTTCTATCTGAACAGTGGCGGAATACAAAGCTGGTTTGACGGAAAAACGCAATGGAGTTATCTGGAAAGCAGCGAAGAAGTGAATGTGAGCAATCCTACCCCAGAAGAATTGCAAACCATTAACCCATACGCACTGTTATCCATTTACAAAAACGGATATAATTATAAGTATGCGGGGACAAAAAGCTGTAACGGCAAACAAGGGTTCGAAGTGATACTGACCCCGGAGAATAAACAAGATATCACATCCATCACCTTGTTCGTTTCCCAAACATATCAGCCTTTATATATAAAGGTAGAACAAAATAATAAATCGGCAAACGAGATTATCGTCACTTCTTACCAAACCAACCAGCCGCTGGACAATGCGACATTCAAGTTTGATAAAAAGAAATTCCCAAACGCTGAAGTGATAGACTTACGATAGCAAACAGAGTTCAAGATAGAGAGATAATATAATATTCATCAAATTAAATTAAGTAAAGAAATAAGTATTATGAGTACAGAAAAAGTTAAATGCCTTATCATCGGCTCAGGTCCTGCCGGCTATACCGCAGCCATTTATACAGGACGCGCTAACATCGCTCCGGTCTTATATGAAGGCTTACAGCCCGGAGGCCAGTTGACCATCACTACCGAGGTGGAGAATTTCCCCGGATATCCCGAAGGTATCAGCGGTACCCAGCTAATGGAGGATTTGCGCAAACAAGCAGAACGTTTTGGCGCGGATATCCGCAATGGTATTGCAACTTCCGCCGACCTGAGCAAACGTCCTTACCGCATCACCATTGATGACGAAAAAGTGATTGAGGCAGAAACTGTAATTATATCCACAGGTGCCACCGCCAAATATCTAGGTCTGGAAGACGAACAAAAATATGCCGGAATGGGTGTAAGTGCCTGCGCCACCTGCGACGGTTTCTTCTATCGCAAGAAAACTGTAGCTGTAGTAGGTGGCGGTGACACTGCTTGTGAGGAGGCTGTCTATCTGGCAGGACTGGCCAAACAGGTTTACCTGATTGTACGTAAACCGTTCTTACGCGCATCCAAGATTATGCAAGCACGTGTTATGAACCATCCTAACATCAAGGTACTGTTCGAACACAACGCTGTCGGCTTATACGGAGAGAATGGCGTAGAAGGCGTTCATTTGGTAAAGCGTCAGGGTGAATGCAACGAAGAACGTTATGACTTGCCCATCGACGGATTCTTTCTGGCTATCGGCCATAAGCCCAATTCAGACATTTTCAAGGATTATTTAGACACAGACGAAGTAGGCTACATTATTACAGAAGCAGGTACTCCGCGTACGAAAGTCCCCGGTGTGTTCGCTGCCGGCGATGTGGCCGACCCGCATTATCGACAGGCTATCACTGCTGCTGGAAGTGGCTGCAAAGCTGCCATAGAAGCAGAAAGATACCTATCTGCCAATGACTTATTATAATAAAATAAACTAACCCCACAACAAACACTATGACACATTTTCTAAGGAAGATGGCAGCTGCCTGGATCATTCTAGGCAGCGTGTCGGTGGGCTTTGCACAACAGCAAACGCCTCCCATCCCTACGGACCCTAACGTCCGCATCGGTAAATTGGACAACGGATTAACTTATTACATCCGTCACAACGAACTCCCCGAAAATAGAGCCGATTTCTACATCGCTCAAAAAGTAGGTTCCATTTTGGAAGAAGACAACCAGCGAGGCTTGGCACACTTCTTAGAACACATGTGCTTTAACGGAACTAAAAATTTCCCGGACAAAACCCTCATCCAATATCTGGAAAGCATAGGGGTGAAATTCGGTGAAAACCTGAATGCTTACACTAGCATAGATGAAACAGTATACAATATTTCCAATGTTCCCGTGATACGTGACGGCGTTGTAGATTCTTGTTTGCTAATTTTGCATGACTGGGCCGATGACCTGACACTGGACCCTAAGGAAATAGACAGCGAACGCGGTGTGATTCATGAAGAATGGCGTACTAGCACAAACGCTATGATGCGTATGTACGAAAAAGCCCTCCCTACCCTTTATCCGGGAAGTAAATATGCCTATAGGCTTCCTATCGGCATAATGGAAGTAGTAGACAATTTCCCTTATCAGGCATTACGCGATTATTATGAAAAATGGTATCGTCCGGACCAACAGGGTATTGTCGTAGTAGGCGATATAGATGTAGACAAGATTGAGGCAAAGATAAAGAAGATATTCTCTCCTATTAAAATGCCAGAAAGCCCAGCAGAACGAGAATACTTCCAAGTTCCCGACAATAAGGAAACTATTGTAGCAATAGAAACGGATAAAGAACAGGCAAACCCAGTAGCTTATTTATGCTACAAACATGAAGCAATTCCTAATGAACAAAAGGGAAACATGGATTATCTGGTAGTGAACTACATGAAATCCATGATAGAAAATATGTTGAACGCCCGTCTGAACGAACTGACCCAAACAGCCAATCCTCCTTTCATCTTCGCTCAAGTCAGCGACCAAGAATTTCTGATTTCCAAAACAAAAGATGCCTTTACAGGAATAGTAGCAAGCAAGGAAGACGGAATTGACAGTGCAATAACCGCCATTGTACGTGAAATTGAACGGGCCCACAAATTTGGTTTCACCGCGTCCGAATATGCCCGCGCCAAAGCGGACTATCTGCGTATGCTGGAATCTGCATACAACGAACGCAATAAAGTGAAAAACGGTGCATACGTGGATGAATATGTACGCCACTTCATTGACAACGAACCAATTCCAGGTATTGAAAATGAATACGCCATTATGAATCAGATCGTCCCCAACCTGTCTGTGGAAATGGTAAACAGTCTGATTCCAGCCTTGGTTACCGACAGCAATCTGGTAGTAAACGTATTCTTCCCTGAAAAGGAAGGATTGAAAGTTCCATCCAAGAAAGAAGTTTTGGCTGCTATCAATAAGGTAAAAGCTGAAACACTGACTGCTTATGAAGACAAAGTTTCTGATGAACCTTTGATTCCTGAAAAGCCCCAAGGCGGAAAGATTACAAAACAGGAAAATGGTCCGTTCGGTTCTACTATCTTGACTCTGTCCAATGGAGTACGCGTTATCTTAAAGCAAACCGACTTCAAAGCGGATGAAATCAGAATGAGAGCTTTCAGTCCGGGTGGCAGTTCCTTGTTCCCGAATGATGAAATTATCAATATCAATGTCATGAATGATGTGGCAAGTATCGGCGGCTTGGGTAACTTCAGCAATGTTGATCTAGAGAAAGTATTGGCAGGTAAAAAAGCTAGTGTAAGTGCTTCCGTCAGTGGTAATACAGAAGGGCTGAGCGGAAGCTGCTCACCCAAAGATTTTGAGACCTTGATGCAATTAGTCTATTTGTCATTCACGGCTCCACGAATGGATAACGATGCATTTACTTCATTCAAGAACCGTCTACAAGCATCTTTGGCAAATCAAGAGGCCAACCCAATGACTGCCTTACAGGATACATTACAAAAAGCCCTCTATATGGGACATCCGCGTACTATCCGTATGAAAGCCGACATGGTGGACAAGATTGACTATGCCAGAATTATGGAGATGTACAAAGACCGTTTCAAAGATGCCAGCGACTTTACTTTCATCTTTGTAGGAAATATCAAACCAGAAGAAACGGAACCACTGATTGCGACTTATTTAGGCGCTCTGCCTTCCGTCAATCGCAAAGAAACCTTCCGTGACAACCACATTGATATGCGCCAAGGTGACTATAAGAACATTTTCAACAAGAAATTGGAAACTCCTAAAGCCACCGTATTGGTAATCAACAACGGGCAATGCGCATACACATTGAAAAACCAAATCATGATGAGTATGCTTTCACAGATACTGAATATCATGTATACTGAAAGCGTACGCGAAAAAGAAGGTGGGACATACGGTGTAAGTGCATTCGGCAGTCTGACCAAATATCCAAAAGAGAAAGCGGTTCTGCAAATCTATTTCGATACAGATCCTGCCAAACGCGCCAAAATGACGGATATCATTTTGAATGAACTGAACCAATTTGCCAACGAGGGTCCGTCCACCGAAAACTTGAACAAGGTAAAAGAATTCATGCTGAAGAAATACAAGGAAAATGCCAAAGAAAACAGTTATTGGGTAAATATGCTGGATGAATATTTCTGGGAAGGAACAGATATGAACACCGGCTACGCAGACATAGTAAACAGCATTACCGCTAAAGATCTGCAAGAATTTACCAAAGCCTTGTTGGAGCAGAATAACCGTATAGAAGTAAGCATGACTTCGGAAGAAACAAAATAATCCCATCCAAGCCTATGCTTCTATCTATTATAAGACAGAATCAAAAACTTGCAGCCAAGCGGAATCCTGCATTCGACAGGAACCGCTTTGCCAAGTTTTTAATTTACTTTATGGTCGCATTTTGGGCAGCATACCTCATCTTTATCGGGGTCATGCTGTCCTTCGCTTTTGAAGATATCTTTCCCAGCATGGAACCTTACCATATCATGAACCAAGGATTGATTTATCTTCTGATACTTGATTTTTTGCTACGCTTCATGCTGCAACCGGCCATGTCGCAAGAAATCAAGCCCTATCTGCTTATGCCAATAAAAAAGAATAAGCTGGTGGATACCCTGTTACTACAATCCGGAATCAGCAGTTACAACTTCTTCTGGTTTTTCCTGATCGTACCTTTTGCCCTGCTTACGATTATCCGTTTCTATGGATTCACGGGCATCCTATGCTATCTGTGCGGCATTTGGCTTCTGATGGCTATGAACAGTTATTGGTATTTGATATGCAAAACTTTACTGAATGAGAAATTGCTTTATATACTTCTCCCGATCGGAGTATACGGATTATTAGCGGGAACTGAATTTATTCCCGAAGGAAATCCGGTTTCCACGTTCATGATGAATCTAGGAGAAGGATTTATAGAAGGAAACATACTCTCCTTTCTAGGTGTCATAGCAGCCATATTGTTGCTTCTGCTAGTAAATCGCAAGCTACAGCTACACTTCATCTATAATGAAATAGCTAAAGTGGAAGACACCAAGATGAAGCATGTATCCGAATATAAATTCCTGGACCGCTATGGTGACGTAGGTGAATATCTACGTCTGGAACTAAAACTGTGTTTCCGTAACAAAACCGTAAAGACACAATTCCGCATGGGATTTATCATCATGCTTGCTTTTTCGGCACTGATTGCCTTCACGGATGTGTATGACGGAACAGGAATGATAAATTTTATCTGCATATACAATTTTGCCATTTTAAGTATCATAACCCTGGGGCAAGTGATGTCTTTTGAGGGCAACTATCTAGACGGTCTTATGAGCCGTAAGGAATCTATCTATAACTTGCTTCGTGCCAAGTATTACCTGAACTGCATCATCGTGTTCATCCCTTTCCTGATTATGATGATCCCTGTAGCTAAAGGCAAGATACCCTTCCTCATGGCTCTATCCTATATGCTGTTTACAGCAGGATTCGTATTCGCTATGATGCTGCAACTGGCTGTGTACAATAAAAAGACACTCCCGTTAAACGCCAATGTCATGCGAAGCAATCGGGGAAGTTCCTTATTCCAGACCATTATCATCTCATGTGCTTTTTTCCTGCCCTTGATTATCAACAAAGCTCTGACGGCTTTCTTTGAACAGGATACAGCCTGCATCATCATGATGATTATAGGGTTGTTACTGATTGCAACCCACAATATTTGGATAAAAAATATCTATAACCGTTTCATGAAGCGCCGTTATGAGAATATGGAAGGCTTCCGTGACTCACGTTAAAACGAATTGCGTATGAATATCATAATAAACCAATTACAAAAGAACTTTGGCCCGAAAGTGGCTGTAGACATAGAAAATTATTCCATTCAAAGCGGTGACATGTTGGGACTGGTGGGCAATAACGGAGCAGGAAAAACGACCCTGTTCCGCCTGATGCTGGACTTGCTGAAAGCCGACGGAGGCAGTGTACATATCGAAAACATCGATGTGAGCCGGAGTGAGGAATGGAAAAATATAACGGGAGCTTTCATTGACGAAGGTTTCCTGATAGATTATCTTACCCCCGAAGAATATTTCTACTTTGTAGGAAAAATGTACGGGCTAACAAAAGAAGAAGTAGATAAACGTGTCGCTAGGTTTGAACGTTTTATGAATGGCGAAGTCATCGGACAAAAAAAACTGATTCGTAACTATTCGGCAGGCAACAAACAGAAAATAGGTATCATTTCGGCTATGCTGCACCAACCGCAGGTACTGATTCTAGATGAACCGTTCAACTTTCTGGACCCTAGTTCGCAGTCCATTATCAAGCATTTACTGAAAGCTTATAATGAAGAAACCGGAGCCACCATACTGGTATCCAGCCATAATCTGAACCACACAGTAGATATATGCCCACGCATCGCTCTGTTGGAAAACGGAAAGATTATCCGAGATATTGACAATAAAGGGAATTCCGCCGAAAAGGAATTAGAGGACTATTTTAATGTAACAGAATGAAAAAACTACTATCCCATTTGCTGGTATTAGGTACACTGGCCATGTTGTTGGCTTCATGCGGTACCTCTGCCCCACGTTATAACTACAAGGAACTGGCGCGTGCCTCCATCCGTCTGAATATGGATATTGACATGAAAGACAATCACCAACTGTACGTAGAATCAGCAGCATGGCTGGGAGTCCCCTACCGTGGCGGTGGTAACAGCAAACGGGGAGTGGACTGTTCCGGACTGACTTCACATTTATATAAAAAGGTATACCACAAAAAGCTGAAACGTAACTCAGATGACCAACGTACCCAAGATTGCCATAAAGTAAGTAAGAGAAACTTGCGCGAAGGAGATTTGGTATTCTTCCATAACGGTAGAAAAAAACGGATTGCCAGTCATGTAGGTATTTATTTGAAAGATAATAAGTTTATCCATGCCAGTACCAGCCGGGGAGTCATAATCAGCAGCCTGAATGAAGATTATTATCGTAAACACTGGTTAAGTGGAGGCCGTCCTTGACAAGATCCTTCCGGGCAATATATTCATTACATTAAAATGAGTTTAATTTGAAAGAATGAAATACACAACATACCTTTTTGATTTTGATTACACACTAGCCGATTCTTCACGCGGCATCGTTATCTGTTTTCGTAATGTACTGGAACGCCATGGGCATACGGGCATCAGTGATGAAGCCATAAAACGCACCATTGGAAAAACACTGGAAGATTCATTCAGTCTTTTGAGCGGAATCACTGCTCCCGAAACATTAGCCGAATATAAAAAAGAATATGTAAAGGAAGCAGATACATACATGACTGTCAACACTTTCTTTTTTCCTGAAACGGTTACCGTACTGAAAACACTGAAAAGTCAAGGCGCCCAAATAGGTATCATTTCCACTAAATTCCGTTTTCGTATCCGCGAAATGGTAGACCAACATTTTCCGAAAGATTTTTTTGACATTATTATCGGAGGAGAGGATGTAAAGCAAGCCAAGCCAGATCCTCAAGGTATAAAAAAAGCACTACGCCGACTGCATCGCCAGAAAAACGAAACACTCTACATCGGTGACAGCACAGTGGACGCTGAAACCGCCCAAGCAGCCAAAGTAGACTTTGTAGGTGTACTCAATGGCATGACAACCCGTGAAGAACTGATTGTATACCCACATCGGCAGATATTAGACAATCTTTCGTTACTTCCATTAATTCATAAATTCACCCCTTACGAACCAGACAAACATTTTCCGGAAAAGTTCTTTTATTCTTCCTATTTTCCTCAAAAGATAGTAGCCTTCTACAAACTGTTCCATCAAAAACAAATAAGAGGAAAACATGAAATAAAAGAGAATCCGACATGTTGCGTCTGTAAGAACTGCGGAAACACATTTCAAGGGAATTATTGTCCCCATTGCGGACAAAACCACCACACACCACGTTTTACCATACGAAATGCCTTTCAGAATATTTTGAGCGGATTCTTTAACATAGACAATGGTTTCAGCCGTAACCTGATAGAACTACTCTACCGACCAGGATACATGATACGGGATTATCTGAGGGGGAAACGTGTACATTACTATAAACCATTTCAAACCTTGTTCGTTCTAGCTGCTCTATATATCATGGGTGTACAGCTCATTGACCCGACAGCGATAAAACTATCGGAAAAGGAAATGGAAGAAGAGCCTACTATCGCCAGCCTGATGGATGACATCAAATATCAACAGGAACAGACATCAGACAGTTGTACCAAATATTATTTAGGACAAAGTATTACTTATGCAGACAGTGCACGGTGGGCTCAAACCCACAGTTTATCAGAATCAATACAAGCACAAATCGATGCAAAATTCAGCAATCAAGACCAAGATGAGCTAAAAAAAGAAATAAGCAAACAAATAAAAAAGGAGCTTAAACAAAAAATAAAAGCAAAAAATGGAGAGATTGATGACTGGAGAGGCCTGATGAAAGAAATTGGTACGACTTTGGCAAAACAAGATAGCTTGCGGATAGCCACTTTAGGAAGAGAAGCCAACAAACAAGACTCAACCATATCGGAAATAAGAAAAAACATATTGGCAAACATGGCCCAACAAGATAATCCCTATGAAGATCAAGATATCTGGAATGATTTGAGCGAAGCCGGAAGTGAAATAAAAAATGTTTTCAACGAAATGACAAACAATTATTTTACAGAAAATAGTTTTCTCTCTGCAGTCGGTAATCTGATGAAAAGTTGGATACATGGCAACAAAGCCTTCAGCATCCTTGCTTTGCTCCCCCTTTTCACAATAAGCACCCGATTAAGCTTCTGCCGGACCTCTATCGGACGTCGACTAAACCTGACAGAAAACTTTTTTGCACAAGTTTATATCGCTTGCCAAATCTTATGGATTTCTTTACTGATCCTGCCATTTACCGGGACAGCACACTTGAATGATATTTTTGATTTAAGTTACAAAGCAATCTTTATATTATTTGTCTGGGATTACCGCCAACTGTTTGGACTTTCCTGGTGGAAAAGTTTCTGCCGTACAATAATCATGTTTTGGTATTGCTTTTTGGGACTGTTGCTAGTCTGTTCTATCATTATAGGCATCATCGTATTGATAGCCTATATTATACAATGGGGTAAATAAAAGTACAATCACACAAACCTTATTTATACAATCGCACATCCACAAAATGCAATATGAATAAAAACATTGAGTACAAGAAAAAAGAAGATGATTTTTCTTTGCAGATATAAATAAATATAGTAATTTTGTGCCCGATTTAGTCCGATGAGGTAGAAAAAGCGAAGGCAGTGATGCATTCCACCTTACGGAGAAAACCGTTTAATATTATAAAAAGATGTACGTAATTGTAGAAATTAACGGTCAGCAGTTCAAAGCTGAAGAAGGTAAAAAACTGTTTGTACACCACATTCAGAACGCAGAAAACGGCGCAACTGTTGAATTTGAAAAAGTATTGTTGGTAGACAACAATGGAACAGTAACTGTAGGTGCTCCTACTGTAGAAGGTGCCAAGGTAGTTTGTGAAGTAGTATCTCCGCTAGTAAAAGGCGATAAAGTACTTGTATTTCACAAGAAGAGAAGAAAAGGTTATAGAAAACTGAATGGTCACCGCCAGCAGTTTACAGAGTTAACTATTAAACAAGTTATTGCTTAATCATTTAAAATTTAAGAAGAAATGGCACATAAAAAAGGTGTAGGTAGTTCTAAGAACGGCCGTGAATCAGCAAGTAAGAGATTAGGCGTTAAGATATTTGGTGGACAGGCTTGTAAAGCAGGTAACATCATTGTTCGTCAGAGAGGTACAGAATTCCATCCGGGTGAAAACATCGGTATGGGACGTGACCATACTCTTTTCGCTTTAGTAGATGGTACAGTATGTTTCAAAGTAGGTCGCAATGACAGAAGATCTGTTTCTGTTGTTCCTGCTGTAGAAGCATAATCAGTTACAAAATAAAAAAAATTGAAAGACTCTTCAAAGAATGAAGAGTCTTTTCTTTTAGAATGTCCTGAACACTAAAACCTTACCTTCGGTCCGGATTATAAAATGCTTGGCCAATGCCTCATTCAAAGTCCCTTGCCACCAATTGGTAAACACAGATAAAGGATAAGCCAACCCTTCGGCAAATAAAACCGTACTATTCATATTAAAAATAGAAATCTGCTGACCGATATAAGATTCGAACATACTGTCCTCCTTTATGGGAACAAAGATACCGTAATCTGTCATCATATTAACCTCCGCCTTCTCCATATAATCTGCCAACAAACTGACATTCCCTATTGTATGATCTTCTCTTTTCCCTGTAGCCCCCATGATAGTAATACGCTTCCTCTCCTGTGATAAGCAGAAGCGGAATGCCTTACTCAAATCATTTGTTTCCTGCTCTGTCTCACTATGAATCAACGAAGCATATCGCTCTTTAATACCCGGCAATAAAGAATCACCATCGCCAACAATGGCTTCCGGCATTCTACCTGAACGAATATAAGTATTTGCTGCCCCGTCACAACAAACTACATAAGGACACTGCCTCAACCATTCCAACGCCAACGGATGGGAAGGAAAATCACCATCAGCCAGAATAATTGTTTCCGGCACATCACATCCTATCGGCAATTTATACTCTTTCATAAGATAAATTCATTAATTGTTTCCACTTCAAATAACCGAAAAAAGCGATTACCGTATAAAGTCCATATAAAAAAGAAGTGAAATATAAATCTTTGTAAATATAGATACCACAAGAAACAATATCAACAACCAGCCATACCAACCATTGTTCCACATATTTATGTGCAAGCATCCACATGGCAATAATACTAAGTGAAGTTGTTAAACTATCCCACCAGGGCACTGTGCTATCCGTATAAGTTTTAAGAATAATCCCTATCAGCACAAACACCACAAGCAGCACAACAAACATAGGCAGCAGCAACTTAGACGGTGTGCCAGATACAGGCTTCTCCCCTTTATCCGGCGTATGGCGCAACCACATCCCCCAACCATAAATTCCAGCCAACAAATAATAGATGCTGATAGCAGAATCGGCATACAGACCTACTTGATAATAAATAACTATATAAATGGCAGGCATAATAACACTGACCGGCCACAACCAAATGCTCGCCTTATATTCAAACCATAAATAAAGCAGACCGATTAAAGTGCCCGCTATCTCAAGATAATTCATCCTTCTTACTTTTCATTTTCTAATCTGGATACAAAAGTAACGAATAACTCATACACCTTACCATTTTTTTATCTATCTTTGTCCATTAATTCAAGAAATATCAAAAAGACTGAAAAGATATGCTTACCATTAAACAAATTACAGACAACACGGAAGAGGTAATCCGCGGACTGGAAAAGAAGCACTTTAAAGATGCAAAAGCAACGATAGAACAAGTGCTTGCATTCAATGACAAACGACGTAGCACACAGAATCAATTAGATAAAAACCTGGCAGAAGTGAACTCGCTCTCCAAATCTATCGGGCAACTGATGAAAGAAGGAAAGAAAGAAGATGCTGAAACCGCTAAAACACGTGTAGCCGAAATCAAAGAAACCAGCAAAGCTTTACAAGCAGAAATGGACAAAGCACAGGAAGACATGACCAACCTGCTTTACACCATTCCTAATGTTCCTTACGACAGTGTGCCCGAAGGTGTAAGCGCTGAAGACAATGTGGTGGAAAAAATGGGCGGTATGGAAACCGAACTCCCCAAGAATGCACTTCCTCATTGGGAACTTGCCAAAAAATACGACTTGATAGATTTTGACCTAGGCGTGAAAATCACAGGGGCAGGTTTTCCTGTATATAAAGGTAAAGGAGCACGTCTTCAACGCGCATTAATCAATTTCTTCCTGGATGAAGCCCGCGCTTCCGGTTACGAAGAAATCATGCCACCGACGGTAGTAAACACTGCATCAGGTTACGGAACAGGACAACTTCCCGACAAAGAAGGACAAATGTATCATTGCGAAGTAGATGATTTGTACTTAATTCCAACTGCAGAAGTTCCTGTAACCAATATTTATCGTGACGTGATTTTGGACGAAAAACAATTGCCTATCAAGAATTGTGCATACACTCAATGTTTCCGTCGTGAAGCCGGATCTTACGGCAAAGACGTACGTGGCTTGAACCGTTTGCACGAATTCTCAAAAGTAGAACTGGTACGCATTGACAAACCCGAACATTCCAAACAGTCACATCAGGAAATGTTGGACCATGTAGAAGGTCTATTGAAGAAATTAGAGCTCCCCTATCGCATTCTCCGCCTTTGTGGTGGTGATATGAGTTTTACAGCTGCACTTTGCTTTGACTTTGAGGTTTACTCGGAAGCACAACAACGTTGGCTGGAAGTAAGTTCTGTATCCAATTTCGATACGTATCAGGCTAATCGCCTGAAATGCCGTTACCGTTCTGCCGAAAAGAAAACAGAATTATGCCATACTTTGAACGGTTCCGCACTAGCTTTGCCGCGTATTGTTGCAGCCTTATTAGAAAATAACCAGACTCCGGAAGGTATCCGCATCCCTAAAGCATTAGTTCCTTATTGCGGATTCGAGATGATTGACTAATAACAGCTAATTACATATATTGAATGCCATTCTGAGTATTGTTCAGAATCCGATCTTTCCCGACAGATTCTGTCTTGTATGCAGAATGACATTCTTTTTTATTATTTCAACCTGATTACTAACCATTTAACCTATTATTATGAATACTTCACAGAAAAATTTCATGGTACCTCTTGCCTTTGTAGGCATGATGTTTTTTGCAATTGGTTTTGCATTGGGCATTAACTCTTTCCTGATGCCGGTATTAGAACGGTCAATGGAAATGTCGGCTTCAGAATCCAATCTTCTGCTTGCCGCCACGTTTGTTCCATTCCTAATTTTTGGCATACCGGCCACCAAATGTATTGAAGCCATCGGTTACAAAAAAACAATGGCTCTTTCATTCATCATTTTCGCTATCGCTTTTGGACTATTCATCCAAGCAGCTGCTACAGAATCTATTGTATGGTTTCTTTTCGCCTCATTCATCTGTGGTGCCGCCAATGCAGTACTCCAAGCTTCAGTAAATCCATATGTAACTATTCTTGGACCTATAGAGTCTGCCGCAAAACGTATTTCCATCATGGGTATTTGCAACAAACTGGCTTGGCCTGCTACTACTCTTTTTATTACCTTAGTAATCGGCAAAACCATAGACCAAATTAAAATGGAGGATTTGTTCCAGCCATTTGGTATCATTATCGGTATTTTCGTTGTATTAGGCATTATCGCCTTAATGGCTCCGTTGCCTGAAGTAAAAGCTGCCGGAGAGGATGCCACCACAGATGCGGAAGAAGCGGTTGCCTGTCCTTATGCAGAAGGTAAAACTTCTATCATGCAATTTCCTCACTTGCTATTAGGAGTAATTGCTCTTTTCCTTTATGTAGGTGTGGAAACCATAGCCTTGGCAACTGCAACCGGATATGCCAAAGCATTGGAGCTGCCGGGTGACAATTACGGATTTATCCCTTCCATCGGTATGGTAGTAGGATACATTTGCGGCGCAACCTTAATCCCTAAATATCTGAGCCAGGCTACCGCAATGAAAATATGTGCCATCATAGCCATCATTGGTTCTGCACTAGTAGCGACCATGCCGGCTGAAATTTCAGTCTACTGCATATTCTTTATGGCATTAGGATGCTCATTAATGTGGCCCGCATTATGGCCTCTCGCAATGGCGGATCTCGGCAAATTCACCAAAGCCGGCTCTTCATTGCTAACCATGGCCATTGCCGGTGGAGCGGTTATGCCATGGGTGCGCGGTGTAGTTCAAGATGCAACTAGTTTCCAGACCTCCTATTGGATCTGTGTTCCCTGTTTCCTTTTCATTCTATATTATGGAATGATAGGATATAAAATCAGAACAAAGAAATAATCCTTTTTTCACATTAAAAACGAACTGCCGGCAAAATCAAAAACAGATTTATCATGATAGGCTCCAGCCGCCCCTCACAAAAGGGCGGCTTTTCTTTTGTCTTTAAAAAATATAATCCTACCTTTGCATAAATTATCAATTTGACAATCAACTCAGAAAAATAACTAACTTACAGTATAGCAAAATGAATAAGATTATTTCAAAAGAACATTTCTCGGAAAAGGTCTTTAAATTGGTTATAGAAGCACCTCTGATTGCTAAGTCGCGTAAGGCCGGACATTTCGTAATTGTTCGTGTCGGTGAAAAAGGAGAACGTATGCCACTTACTATCGCCGGTGCCGATCCCGTAAAAGGTACCATCACACTAGTAGTACAGGAAGTTGGTCTTTCTTCTACACGACTTTGTGAATTGAACGAAGGAGATTATATTACAGATGTTGTTGGTCCGCTGGGTAAAGCCACCCACATTGAAAATTTCGGAACTGTAGTCTGTGCCGGAGGAGGAGTAGGCGTTGCTCCGATGCTTCCTATCGTACAGGCTTTGAAAGCTGCCGGCAACCGTGTAATTACCGTATTGGCCGGACGTACCAAAGAATTAATTATCCTTGAGAAAGAAATGCGTGAAAGTTCTGATGAAGTAATCATTATGACAGACGACGGCTCATACGGGCATAAAGGATTAGTGACTGAAGGTGTGGAGGAAGTAATCAAACGTGAAACAGTAAACAAATGTTTCGCCATCGGTCCTGCCATCATGATGAAATTCGTTTGCCTGCTGACTAAAAAATATGAAATACCCACAGACGTTTCTCTGAACACCATTATGGTGGATGGAACCGGCATGTGTGGTGCCTGCCGTATCACTGTAGGAGGCAAAACACGTTTTGTTTGTGTTGACGGTCCGGAATTCGACGGCCATCAAGTAGATTTTGACGAAATGCTGAAACGCATGGGAGCTTTCAAAGATATTGAAAAAGAAGAAATTCACAAACTAGACACCGAAAAGCCAATGACTTGTGAAGCGACTAAAGAACTGGATGGCCGGGATGCCGAATGGCGTGCAAGCTTACGTAAAGCCATGAAGCCTAAAGAACGAATGGCTATCCCTCGTGTAAAAATGAACGAATTGGATGCAGAATACCGTTCACATAGCCGTAAGGAAGAAGTCAATCTAGGCTTGAGCGAAGAGCAAGCTGTAACGGAAGCAAAACGTTGTTTGGACTGCCCCAACCCTACTTGTATGAACGGATGCCCCGTAGGAATCAATATCCCGAAATTCATCAAAAATATAGAACGCGGTGAATTCCTTGAAGCTGCCAAAACCTTAAAAGCAACCAGTGCATTACCTGCTGTCTGCGGGCGTGTATGTCCTCAAGAAAAACAGTGTGAATCACAATGCACTCATCTGAAAGCCGGACACGAAGCCGTTGCCATAGGCTATTTGGAACGTTTTGCTGCTGATTACGAACGTGAAAGCGGTCAAATATCCGTACCGGAAGTAGCGGAAAAGAACAATATAAAAGTAGCTGTTATCGGTTCAGGTCCTGCCGGACTCTCATTTGCCGGAGATATGGCTAAACAGGGATACGATGTCACTGTATTCGAAGCTTTACATGAAATAGGGGGCGTATTAAAATATGGTATCCCCGAATTCCGCCTACCAAATAAGATTGTAGATGTAGAAATTGACAATTTATCCAAGATGGGTGTCAAATTCATGAAGGACTGCATCGTAGGAAAGACAATCAGTGTGGAAGACTTGGAAGCAGAAGATTTCAAAGGTATATTTGTAGCATCAGGTGCCGGGCTCCCCAACTTCATGAATATCCCGGGTGAAAATTCTATCAATATCATGTCTTCCAACGAATATCTGACCCGTGTAAATCTAATGGATGCAGCCAGCGAGGATTCGGATACTCCTGTAACATTCGGCAAACGCGTAGCAGTAATCGGCGGTGGTAACACAGCTATGGACTCTGTCCGCACAGCACGCCGCTTAGGAGCAGAACGCGCAATGATTATTTATCGCCGTTCGGAAGAAGAAATGCCTGCCCGTCTGGAGGAAGTGAAACATGCTAAAGAAGAAGGTGTGGAATTCCTGACTCTGCATAACCCCATAGAATATATTGCCGATGAAAAGGGGCGTGTGAAACAAGTCGTTTTACAGAAAATGGAATTAGGCGAACCAGATGCTTCCGGCCGTCGCAGTCCGATAGCTATTCCAGGAGCAACAGAAACCATTGACATCGATATGGCAATAGTCAGCGTAGGCGTCTCCCCTAACCCGATTGTTCCCAGTTCCATCCCGGGATTGGAATTGGGACGCAAAGGAACAATTGCCGTAAATGAAAATATGCAATCGTCAATCCCGACTATTTATGCCGGTGGCGATATTGTGCGTGGTGGAGCTACAGTTATCCTTGCAATGGGTGACGGACGTAAAGCAGCTGCTTCCATGCATGCACAACTCTCCTCCAAATAAATATTATCATTTTCACTAATTTAGCCCGTTATTAAAAATTAACGGGCTATTTTTATTCTATACCGAAAATAAATCACACAGACAGAATGGACCCCATAAATCCATATAGACCTATATCGCCTATCTGACCAATGTACTGACATCAATTGAAATACATACCATGAATATGAACTCTGTCACTATATCTGGAGATAAAATACAAAACTTTATTACCAAATATTGAGGTAACTATCTAAATGTCTATATGAAGTGTGCTCCATAACAACAAAAGAGGTGTAAACGAATCCTTTTATTAACCAAATAAAATTTAAAATATTCACATTATAAACAATTAATAACTCAAATTTAACCAGCATTAAACTCACTCCAGATTACTTTTGTTACCAATTATAATCATAAAGAAAAAACGAATGACCCAGAGGGTAAATTTTAGCATATTATTCTGCACTATCAGTATACTGACAGCACAAGCACAATGGAACAAACAGGACTCGATTCGTTTACAGGAGCTATTGAATGGAGATGGAGAACTAAAAATTAACACAGAAGCCGTAAAGTCTATCCATTTCGACTTTAAATCGGACAAAGACAATATAAAAGGTACTCCATTCATGTCCGAAGACAAACCGTGGATGAAGTTTCTGAAAGACTTGCCTAAAAACTTCGGCGACACAACCAAATGGGTACGCCCTAACTTTGTGCGTCTTACTCCCTACACTCCTTACACCACATGGCATGAAGATCCGGTTAATGATCCCATTTTCTTGAAAAGAAAAGACTCTCTGACAATGTCATGGAAACTAAATATCAAACTGATTCCCGGTTTGCGAAACGGCTATGTAATATTACCTGCCGGCATGGATCAAACGGTAACTCCCAGTAATAACCCATTAATAGGAGGACTGGATGCCGACAATTTTCTGTATGAATCTTTAACCAAACGAGGACGTGCCATCCGACGTAATCGTAATCGTGCCAAAGGTTGGAAAATCTATCAAAGTTACGTACCAACCCGACAGGATTCTATCTTGTTTCCTAGAATCAGCAAAGTATCTGAACAAGATTCATTGCCCAAACAAGACACTTTGCTTATCAAAAAGGATTCAGCAATTATTAACCAAAACTCATTACTTCTTAAAGACAAAATAAACGGCAAGGACCAGACAAAGAAAAGCCGCTAAATGATTCCACTTCAGTTCTGTTTTAAATGCCCAAACAGAAAATAATGTAAATACAGCCAATGTGATAACTTCTTGAATCACCTTGAGTTGCATAATATCAAACGGTCCTCCACTATCTTTAAACCCAAGACGATTGGCAGGAACCTGAAGACAATATTCAAAAAAAGCAATTGCCCAACTAAATGCAATCACACCAATCAACGGAAGGGCTGCAAACCAACTAAACTCTTGTCGCATTTTTAAATGACCATACCAAGCAAACGTCATAAAGACATTTGAAAAAATCAGCAATATTACTGAATAAATACCATGAGACAACATATATTTTAATCTATTTTTTATCCGGAAACAATCTGCCTATAATATCCATTACGCTTTTAACAATTGCATATCAACAAGCATTTTTGGAGTGCAAAGATAATGGAAATAATCGAATTAAGAATAATACAATGAGTTATTGCCGTAACAAACATGTTTTATTTCCAATGAACAAAAAAGCAACCAACTCCACTCTTTCAATCTGCTATTTGTTAAGAAAAAAGTTTGTTTGCTAAACCATGTTATAACAAGCGTTTTTTTATTTCTAAAATTTGGAACTATCTCAAGAATACGTACCTTTGCATTGTGTTTTTCATAGTATTAGATTTAAGGTTAACAAAAGATTGGCTGTCTGGGAAGATAGCCTTTTTTATTTTCTCCTTGCCTAGTCCCCCAAATAGTGTTACAGCTAAAAATGCAACAAAATGAAAAAGGCAGAAACAAAGAAGAATCACTTGTAAAAATAGGGGGAGTATAACAGGACAATGTTTTTCCCACATCAGAAAACATGTTTTTTACACGTACGCCCCATATAGTTATACGTACGTACAAACTCATGCGGACGTATATGAAATCTTATATGTCCAGAATAAAATTCCACATCAAAGATAAGGACGTTTTTTAAAAAGATCAAGAGCTTTTCAAAAAAGATAACCGCCTTTTAAAAAAAGAAAAGGAGCTTTTACCGAAACGTCTTGATCTTTTTTACCGTTGCCAAGACTTTGTAAGCCATTATTCTATGGAAGTACAAACCCCTTATGCACACTTCTTGCGAGAAAAAAGCCTGAAAACACCCTACTTCCTATCAAGCCTGGAATAGCCTATAAAAAATAGATATAACTGAGGACAAGCATGTTACACGAAAATATGTTTCAGAACGTTATGAGAGCATGAGAGCATAAGTGAGAACAAATATTTTTACCATCTGCATATAAGTTGTTTATAATTAGCCTGTTATACATGCAGTGATGGCATGAGGACATAAACACCCGAACTTCCTAATAAGTACGTCAAGAACATTTCCGGAAGTTATCAGAGAACAAAACGATCCTTTAAGAACCAAAATCCTCCCCACAATTTTGCAAATAAACCTCAAACAGACCGAAAGAATTGCTTTTTAAAAAACTTATTTTTCAATTGAAAGGACAGAGGAGCACTCTTTACAAGGCAAAGTTGTTTAAAAAGAAAGATAAAGAGTTGCTCGCAAATCAGGTTTTTCTAGCTTGCTCAAGAACTTTCTATTTATCATAAACTTCAAACTTTATTAAATCATTAAACCATTTCTACCCATATTTGTCATTTAGTAAACAATAAATAGATTAGATTATGGAAAAAATTATTGAGAGAAATGTCCCTATCGCAGAAGAGAATGTAACATTGTCAGGACAACCGGCAACGAATATGTTCGAAGACTGGGGTGAGGACATAACTGAAACAGATCTTTTGCATGAAGAAAAAGATAAAGGATTCTCCCCCAAAAAGAATCCCCAAAAACTGATGAAAGAAATGGATCAAATAGTGCAGGATGACATTAAAAACATTCATTAATAACCATTCATCCAATCCCCTTTATTATTTTACATTTGTCCTAGACTTGTATACGAAAATCACTTGACGAAAAGAGTATAAGGACAACTGAATACAAATAAATTGGAAACAGCTGCCATAAAAAACAGTTGTTTCCAATTTCAATTATGAACAAAATCTCTATGACGACAAATTAATTAAGATAACAACACAAGTCTTGATGCCATCCTATTGGAGCGTTATTCACCTCAGTAGGGGTGAAATGATTTATCGCAATCACATTCCTCACCCCACGTACTATATCTTTTGTAAACAACGCTGCAAGTCCTAATCCCATTCCCCATACTAACACAATAAAAAACTTTCTCATATCCTAATATATTTAAATGGTTATTCTTATGATAAAGAGAAAACAATTCCTATGCCAAAACCAGACTGGTATTGATTATCAATCAAATACATTAAGAACAAACTATTTTCAAAGAAAAAGGTCCACATTTTCATTGTAGAATATTTCTACACTTTCCCCAACAAATCAGACATGTATGTGCATCACCTTGTATCCGGCACAACAAACAACAGGAAGGATACCTTTGTAACATTCTTCCCCATCTAAATACATTGATAATATTGATAGTTGGTTAGCTGCACACAAGTACAAACAACTAACTATAAGCAGTCTCGTTATAATCCCCCAACAACAAAACAGCCATATCAACTATAAATCGTGTTCATTCATCCCAGGCAACAGTTCTTCCTGAATATTTGTCATGCTTCTCCACAAACTATACCGTGCTTCAGGATTCATTTTTTCTAGAGAATATAAAACATCTTTCATATTTGAACGATTCGACAAACTTTCATAAGGACAATTTTTGATCTGTTTACGAAAACCGAGGATACGTGCCATTTCAATTAAATCCGCTTCATGTACCAAGCACATAGGACGAATAATTGTCATCTCAAATTTACGCATCACTAATTTAGGAGGCATCGTACTGAACGCTCCCTGAAAAGTAATATTCATCAACAAAGTTTCCAAGATATCATCCATATGATGTCCTAAAGCAATCTTATTGCACCCCTGCTCCTTTGCCACCGTGAACAAAGCTTTTCTCCGATTCCAAGAACAAAGGAAACAGGGAGACTTCCGAGTATCGGTACTCAGATCAAAAAAAGTTTCATAATGCACAAACGGCACCCCTAAATCCTCTGAGTAGCCTTTCAGATATTCCAAATCAGATTGATAAGGAATATTTGTCATGCCTACATGCACAGCTATCACTGCAAATTTCGGTTTCAAAATACGTGAACGCCTTGCCAATAACTCCAATAGAGCCAAAGAATCCTTTCCACCAGAAAGAGCTATCAAAATTTTATCACCATCCTCAATCAAGCGATACTTTACCACCCCCTTGTTAAAGCGTTGCTCCAACCTTCGCATTATTTTCTCGTCTTCCGTAAATTGTGCCATACATCTTCTTTAAAAATAGGGCACAAAAGTACATGAAAAGAATGATTTATGGAAGATTTAACAAAATAGAATTATTAAAGCATGAGAATTCCAATTAATCTTTGTATTTTTGAATCTAAATAATACGGATTATAAACTAACTATGTACAAAAAATATATCATTGGTTTATTTACTTTATGCTGCGCAGGCAACACTGCGGCACAAAGCTTGGCACAAGCCAAACAACTTTTCCTGAACGGAGAATTTGAACAAGCCAAACCAGCTTTCCAAAAGCTGGTAAAGCAAGCCCCTTCTAATGCCAATTATAATTATTGGTATGGCGCATGTTGTTATGAAACAGGAGAAAAAAAAGAAGCACAGCCCTACCTTGAAAAAAGCGCCGCCCGCAAAGTCATTGACGCATACCGCTATTTAGGGAAACTATATTATGATATCTATCGGTTTGACGATGCCGTAGATAACTACGAACAACACATAGAATGGTTGGAAAAGAAAAAACGCCCTACCGAAATGGCTGAAGCAGAGCTGGAACAAATAAAGCAAGCAGCCCGTATGATAAAAGGAGTGGAAAACATTACTGTAATAGATAGTTTTGTAGTCGATAAAAATGATTTTCTGAAAGCATATAAAATCAGTAGAGAATCGGGAGCACTCTATCACGATCCTACCATATCCGGGACTGTCTATCAAACCGAAATGGGCAATAAAGTACTTTACGGGAACAAAAGCACAGACGGCAAAATGCAACTCTACTCCCGTATCCGTCTGTTGGACGGCTGGAGCGAGCCCGAACCCCTCATGTCCCTTAATGAACAGGGAAATGTAAACTATCCCTTCTTAATGTCAGATGGCATTACCTTGTATTATGCATCGGATGGAGAAGGCTCTTTGGGGGGGTACGATATTTTTGTAACTCGCTATGATTCGGAAAATGGCAATTATCTTCGTCCCGATAATATAGGAATGCCATTTAACTCTCCCGCCAATGACTATATGTATGCCATTGATGAATTCAACAATATTGGCTGGTTTGCTTCAGACCGCTATCAGCCTGATAACAAAGTCTGTATCTATGTGTTTGTACCGAACTCTTCAAAAGAAGTATACAATTACGAAAGTACAGACGAACAGATCATTATAAATGCGGCCAGCCTACATTCTATCCGTACCACCTGGAAAGATGAAGAGAAAGTACGAACCGGCAAGCAACGCCTAGCGGCAATAATGTATGCCAAAGAATCCGGAGAACAACAAAAAGACTTCACCTTGATAATAGATGACTCTGCTGTTTACCACACATTGAACGACTTCCGCTCTGCCGAAGCACGTAAACTTTATCAGCAAAGAATACAAAAGCAGAAGGATTATGACAACCTGAAGAAAAATCTGGATGACAAACGCGAACAATATGCCCAAGGGAACAGTGCACGAAAGAAGAATTTGACACCCGCCATTTTGGAATTGGAAAAACGTACTGAACAACTTCTGAAAGAAATGGCCCAACTGGATATCAGCGTCCGCAACGAAGAAATAAAGAAGTTGAAACACTAATACAAAGATATTTATGGAAGTATTTATTATCATAGCGCTCATCTTGGCAGGAGTACTTCTCTTTATTGTAGAGGTTTTCCTTATTCCCGGCATCAGTATAGCCGGAATAGCATCGGCCATCTGCCTGCTATATGCCAACTATTACGCTTTCGACACATTAGGACCGATAGCAGGATTCATTACTTTGATAGCATCCGTCCTAAGTTGCATAGCCATTATCATCTGGTTTATGCACTCAAAAACCATGGACAAGCTTTCTTTGAAGAAAACACTGGATTATAAAATCGATCCCCTAAAAGGAACCCATATCCGCATCGGAGACAAAGGCATAGCAATAACCCGCCTTGCACTGATAGGCAATGCAAACTTTAATGGACACATCATCGAAGTGCGCTCTGCCGATGGCTTGATTGATGAGAATACCCCCATTTATGTAGAAAGAATGGTTGAAGGAACGGTGATTGTACGCAAATTCAACCTATGATAGAAAAATGACTTACAAATACGATTTTATCAAATTTCTTGATTGACATTCTCATTCAAGTATATTTTAGACAATAGTGAAAACAGCAGAGATTCGATGTGGAGCTGTTCAAATATAAATATTTACTTTTAAACAATTGATTATTATGATCGAACCCAACTATCTTCCTTTCATCCTTATAGGAGGTGGAATTATTTTCGTGGTACTATTCTTTCATTATGTACCATTTTTCCTCTGGCTGTCTGCCAAAGTTTCGGGAGTACGCATTTCATTGGTGCAATTATTCTTAATGCGCATCCGTAATGTTCCTCCTTATGTCATTGTCCCAGCAATGATTGAAGCACATAAAGCTGGCTTAAGTAACATAACCCGAGATGAATTGGAAGCTCATTATATGGCAGGCGGGCATGTAGAAAAAGTAGTACACGCACTAGTATCCGCATCCAAAGCCAACATCGAACTGTCTTTCCAAATGGCAACTGGTATTGACCTAGCCGGCCGTGACGTATTCGAAGCCGTGCAAATGTCAGTAAACCCTAAGGTTATTGACACTCCTCCCGTTACTGCTGTAGCCAAAGACGGCATACAGCTTATAGCTAAAGCTCGTGTCACTGTACGCGCCAATATCCGCCAATTAGTAGGAGGTGCCGGAGAAGACACGATTCTAGCACGTGTTGGTGAAGGTATCGTGTCCTCTATCGGATCGTCCGAAAATCACAAATCCGTATTGGAAAATCCTGATTCTATCTCTAAATTAGTACTCCGCAAGGGCTTAGATGCCGGTACGGCCTTCGAAATCCTGTCTATTGATATAGCTGATATTGATATAGGCAGAAATATTGGAGCTGCTTTACAAATAGACCAGGCCAATGCCGACAAGAATATTGCACAAGCCAAAGCAGAAGAACGCCGTGCGATGGCCGTCGCTTTGGAACAGGAAATGAAAGCCAAAGCAGAAGAGGCCCGTGCGAATGTAATTCAGGCAGAGGCCGAAGTGCCCAAGGCCATGGCGGAAGCATTTCGTAGTGGCAACCTAGGCATTATGGACTATTACCGCATGAAGAATATACAAGCAGATACCTCCATGCGTGAAAATATTGCAAAACCCGAAACAACTTTCGGTAATGAACCATTAAGCAAATAAAACTAGTATTCAACGATTAATGTATTTTTCTTGGATGCGAATGAAACTGTTTTTCTCTTTATCATGCTAATATCAATGAAAGTTTATAAATCCGTGGCATCTACATCTAAGAAATAATCTGTTTGTATACCCATTAAAAAGACAAGAAATATAACATCAATTATACAGACCATTAACCACAAAAAAAAGATTATGAAAAAATATTATGCAGAATCTGAGTTGATTATCAATCCCGACGGCTCTATTTTTCACCTTCATATCAAACCGGAACAGCTGGCAAATAAAATAATTCTAGTAGGTGACCCTGGGCGTGTAGCATTAGTAGCTTCTCATTTCGAAACTAAAGAATGTGAAATAGAAAGCCGTGAATTCAAGACCATTACCGGTACTTATAAAGGGAAACGTCTCACCGTAGTTTCCACCGGTATAGGTTGTGACAATATAGACATTGTGATGAATGAATTAGATGCTTTGGCCAATATTAATTTCAATACCCGTTATGAAAAAGACCACTTACGCCAATTGGAATTAGTACGTATCGGTACATGTGGCGGATTACAGCCTTATACTCCCGTTGGCACCTATATTTGTTCTGAAAAGTCTATCGGTTTTGATGGACTACTCAATTTCTACGCCGGACGCAATGAGGTTTGCGATCTGAAATTCGAACAAGCTTTTATAAATTACATGGGTTGGGAAGGTAATGTATGCATCGCCCACCCATACGTCATTGATGCCGACCGGGAATTAATAGACCGCATCGCGCAAAATGATATGGTCCGTGGCATAACTATCGCCGCAGGAGGTTTCTTTGGCCCGCAAGGACGAGAACTCCGTATTCCACTGGCCGATCCTGAACAGAATGAAAAGATTGAGAAATTTGAATACAAAGACTATCGCATCACTAACTTTGAAATGGAAAGTTCCGCCCTTGCCGGATTAGCACGCCTGATGGGACACAAAGCCATGACTGTATGTATGGTAATTGCCAACCGACTAATAAAGGAAGCCAATACCGGCTATAAAAACTCTATTGATGGTTTGATAGAAAAAGTCTTGGAAAGAATATAATTCCCAATTTAGTTGTCTATATAATATGGATAAAATTCACCGGATCATCTATCAATACTTATTCTTATTATCATCGAGAAGAAGATTGGCATAAACAGATTTTTTACAGAATAAGCCAACTCTTTTTACCTAACAGGGGACATCGCTTCATAGAAGACCATTTTTTGTAAAAAAACAACAAGATGTCCCCTCATAAAACAAATAAAAATATGGAAACCAGTTTCAAACAAACAACTAGTAATAAAGTAGAACGTTACCGTCTTTTCCTCCCTCAGTTTGAACTTTTAATATCAGATGAAAAAGAAGAAATAAGTGTTTTGGCCAATACTGCCGCTGCTCTTCGGGAAGCCTTCGGCTTTTTTTGGGTAGGTTTCTATCTGGTTAAAGACGGCCAACTTATTTTAGGACCTTTTCAGGGAAGCACCGCCTGTTATCGCATCCATAAAGGAAAGGGAGTATGTGGAACCTCATGGTCAGAAGCTCGAACCTTGATAGTGCCCAATGTAGAACAATTCCCCGGACATATAGCCTGCAGTTCTCTTTCCCGCTCCGAAATTGTTGTTCCTATTCTTGCTAATGGACAAGTAAAGGGAGTATTGGATATTGACAGTAATCTATTAAACTCTTTTGATGAGACAGACCGCCGTTATTTAGAAGAAGTAACAGCCATCGTAGCTAAAACATTATATTATTAACCAAATGAAAATGATAAACCAAGATACAATCTGCGCCATTGCCACCGCCCAGGGAGGAGCCATCGGAATAATTCGTGTATCTGGCCCAAAAGCGATTGAAATAACGTCACGCATATTTACACCCGCCACAGGCAAGCCACTGACAGAACGAGCACCATATACTCTTACTTTCGGAAAGATTTGTTCCCCAAAGCGAAAAATTAATAATACACTTTTCCAAAAAACGAGTGAAATTCCGCAAGAAAAAAGTGAAACGTTACAAAAAAAAGAATCAATTATACCTTCTGCAGAAGAAGTAATAGACGAAGTTTTAATTTCTTTGTTCCGTGCCCCTCATTCTTATACCGGTGAAGACAGTACGGAAATCATGTGTCATGGTTCATCCTATATCCTGCAGCAAGTTATACAACTCCTGATCTATAATGGATGTCGTGCCGCTCTACCAGGTGAATACACCCAACGTGCTTTTCTAAACGGAAAAATGGACTTGAGCCAAGCCGAAGCTGTGGCCGATCTGATAGCCTCATCGTCTGCCGCCACCCATCGCCTAGCCATGAGCCAAATGCGTGGAGGATTCAGTAAAGAACTTTCTAACCTGCGTAACCAATTGCTTCATTTCACTTCGTTAATGGAATTAGAACTGGATTTCAGTGATCATGAAGAACTAGAATTCGCCAATCGTGACGAACTGAGCAGTCTAGCTACCCATATCGAACAAGTTATTGCCCAGCTAGCTCATTCTTTCAGTGTAGGAAACGCAATCAAGAATGGCATTCCTGTAGCAATTATCGGAGAGACGAATGCTGGAAAATCCACCTTACTGAATGCGTTGCTGAATGAGGAAAAAGCCATTGTCAGTGATATCCATGGAACGACCCGTGACGTAATAGAGGATACGATCAATTTACAAGGTGTCACATTCCGATTTATTGATACAGCTGGAATCCGCCAAACGAACGATACAATAGAAAATCTAGGGATAGAACGTACTTTCCAAAAGATGGACCAAGCATATGTCATTTTATGGATGATAGACTCTACAGATGCCCAAAGACGGTTCGAAGAATTAAAAGCCGAAATTCTTCCACACTGCGAAGGGAAAAAGATGATTATTTTATTTAATAAGTCAGATCTGTTACTAGCAATACAAAAAGAAGAGTTGTCAGCTATATTTGCTGACATGAAAGTGGAAAAACTATTTATCTCAGCAAAGAAAAGGGAAAATATAACGATCCTGGAAAAAAAGTTAGTACAGGCAGCCGCCTTACCAGAAATCAACCAAAACGATATTATCATTACAAATGTACGCCATTACGAAGCATTAACACGAGCATTGGATTCTATTCATAGAGTACAGGAAGGATTGCAATTGGGATTATCAGGAGATTTGGTAAGTGAGGATTTAAGACAATGTATCCACGAACTAAGTGAGATTGTTGCAGAAGGAGGTATAACCTCGGAAGAAACATTGCAAAATATATTTCAAAACTTTTGCATCGGCAAATAGCTTAACCTACTGATTATCAATTATCTATATAACCAACTGATAGATATATACATAATAGAAGCAAATACTAAGTCAGAAAATGTAATATCTCTGATTTTTTCAACTTTTGTCCCTCGTTTGTCCTTCAGCGTGGCATCAAGGGACAAAATTTTGTCCCTTGATGTAATTTTGAGGCTTTTCTCTATAAAATCTGTCAAAATAGCAGATATTTGATGTCTGAATAATGTTTTTTATTTCTCAGTCTCAAATATATTTGAATTGTACAGCATTGATAAACAGTTATATACATTGATATATTCGGAATAAGAATTACTACAGATGATATTCTGATGTAAATACAAATAACATTCTATTGAAATATTAATCTTAGAATTCCTACTGGTTGGTACCTACAATATTGTCATGGACTTGCTGGTTCTGAACCAACTTTATTTTATTGTGGAACTTTTCAATATTATCCACATTTTTAGTGGACAGCAAGATTATTGGAAATAATAACAGAAACGAATGGAGAATTTGGAAAAGACCTCTATCTAACCAGTCAAAAAAATTCTATCAATGATGAAGAAGTTATTTCCAATAACAAACTGCATCAAAACGGTAGAGTTGTATATAAGTGGGCTATACAAACATTATCTTATGACTTATAATCTCTCGTTCGCAAAAATTGTTTATCATTGCAACGGATAATCAATTATTCCGTATCTGATTGATACACAAATAGCAAATACTATGGTAGAAAGTTGTTGGTAACGATTTGGCGACAGCGGTGTTGCACTAATCTTCTGCATTATGCTTTGTCAAACAACTCTGATATAAAAGTAGCCAATTTCTTGATTAAACCAAGGATTTGACTACTTTTAAGTTATAATCTCATTTGACAGTTATAAATAGTCATATTTCAACTATAATTGATGAATTACGACCCCAAAAACCATGTCCGACCTTCGGGATGAATCAATCCAATCTCTTTCATCTCAGAAAGAATATTGCCAATCATACGCTCTTGTTGCTCTTGGGTCTTATTCTGGGGTAATACCTCTTTCAAATATTCAAAAATGGCATCACGCTTTGCTCCTGAGGAACCTGCATTCTGCAAATATTGTATTATCATTTGCTGAATCTTTGCCTTATCAAGCCCCTTGTTTCCCTAATCAAATAAGCTGATAAACAGACAGTTGAAATCTTACGACCCTAAAATTGATTCTTGCGGCCCTAGACAAACGATGGAAAATCCGGTGCTTTTACATAACGGGTATATTTGCCTGCACCATCTTTCTGTATAATCCCTGCATTTTTCATCTTTGAAATCAAGCCTCTAATTTGTTTTTCGGACAACATGTCTTGCTGTCTCTTATACACATCTGACGCTGCCGACGAACTCTAGGG
>ENA-OYVY01000013-OYVY01000013.1-human-gut-metagenome-genome-assembly--contig:-NODE-13-length-154952-cov-11.622917_pt1 | contig 154952 bp, 151 predicted proteins | sample MGYA00244161_ERZ653379 | MGnify/ENA primary metagenome ERZ653379 (study PRJEB26926, sample SAMN06164900) | human gut metagenome | biome: ENVO:00009003; feature: ENVO:2100002; material: ENVO:00002003... | reverse complement strand
ACCTGTAACCGGCTGATCCGTAGTCAGCTACTCTATTCAGTTGAGCTACGCGACCTTGTTATCAAAAAGATGTGACCGCGACAGGATTCAAACCTGTAACCGGCTGATCCGTAGTCAGCTACTCTATTCAGTTGAGCTACGCGGCCATTATTTATTGTTCTTTTGTTTTAACGGGTGCAAAGATACGGACTTTTTTTGAAAATGCAAGCGTTTTACTAAAACTTTTTTCTAAAAATTATTCGATGAAACGGGAGTTAAACAACTGCCAGCCCAGTGTTAAACCTACATTCCAATCGTTAGACGGTGAACTATAGTGGTTTACATAAGCACTGATAGAACCGAACGATAATTGAAAAACTAATGAGATTTCTCCAAGATATTCGAATTTTGTGAAAGCTTTCCCGTAATATGCTTGTCCATATTCATCTTTCTTGATAGGAAAGATGGGTACAAATCCATAAAATTCTCCGCGTAATTGAAAAGACTCGCTTAACTGGTAGATGGGCATGGCGCCGACTCCGGCATATTGATTAGCACGGAAAGCCTCATTATAGGTTACTTTGCTATGGGCTGTCGGAGTGAATTCTCCTGCCTGCATTAATGTAGCCGTATAATTATTGGAGAAATTTCGGGATGAGTAATACGCCTCTAGATACGCTCCCAAGGTAAACTTAGGACTTACCTTATGGTATGTTTCGTTCTGATATGAAACTTGAAGCCAGGATTGTACCTTTTTATAAGGTTCCGGTGTGTCTTTAGTCACTTTGGATGCACCTGATCTGAAATGTTCTGTGCCGGTGAAAATTTGTGCAGCCATTTTTTCACGACTTCCTTGTGTGGCAAACTGGCGGGCATTCAAGGTGCTTCCTTCCAATACGATAGAGCCTCCGAAGATAGAATAAGTGCTTTTATCATGTTTTGTCTCGCTGAAGTCGATGATATTGGTTTGGAAGTACCTGTCTTCCATACGGGCTATACCTACACCGAATTCAGCTTTCTTACGGCTTAGAAACGGTAATGACACCTTCAATTTTACAAACTCTTCTCTTTTCTTGTTGAAAGCCGGATTGTCTTTATTGGAAAAGAATTTGGCTTCTTTGAAATAATCGAAGGTAGAGATCGAGGCTATGAATTTATAAGATGTAGGCAGCTTGGTTGGAAAATCAATTCGTGCTGCAAGTTGCACATTATTGTAGACCCGACCTAACTGTCCGTCAAAATTAAATTCTTTTGAATAATAGTTCAAGTTTTGATAGGAAGCACCAAAATAGACTTGATTGGAGCCACTGGAAGACACGTTTCCACCGACACGAACGGAGAGATTGGCCTCCATTTTGACTTGGAGGTTCAAGTCGTAGGTTTGGTCTTTCTCATTATAAACGGCATGAGGAATGATTTCGGATATAATATTATCGGACAACAAACGGAAATATGCTCGTTTGATATCCTCCATAGTGAAAACATCGAAGTCGTTTTCATGGAACTCTTTTTGTATATATTGCTTTTGTCGTTCGTTGGCACCAGTTATATTTACTCTTTTGAAACGGAAATCCGGTAAATTGCTCTTATAGGCCAGTCGTTTAACTTTCACTTGTTCGGGGGTGATTCTTCGATGAATTCGGCTTTTTATGGAGTCCATCATTTCTATGGCACGTTTATAACCAATGTCATGCAACTCGTCAAAGCGCTGGAAGTCCATTAAATTGACATCATCATATTTAAAAGTCATGAGGATGCCGAGGGAATCGGGTAAAGAGTAATCTGTCTTTTGCATAATCATATTTTCCAGTTGCCCCATAATGTCACCTTCCTTGGGTTTGCCCGGATTGGCGGATACGGCACTTCCTATAATGATATCCGGATGGAAGGTGTCACGCATTACATTCACTGGAAAATTATTGTAAATGCCACCGTCGTATGCCAGTATCGAGTCTATTTCGATAGGCTTGAACATGGCAGGAAAACTCATGGAGGCACGTACGGCATCTCCCAGATCTCCTTTTTTCAATATCAGTGGTCTTTTGTTGTACACATCCGAAGCTATACAGCGGAAGGGAATATACAGGCTGTCAAAATTGGCCTTGCTTGCAGCTGTTGCCTGACCGAATAATTGCAGAAATACAATATTCATCTGAATGGGATCTACAATGCTGGTAGGCAAAAACTGAGGTTTGACATTCTTCAGCGAGTCTTTCAGGGAGATACGGATGTTGATAAATTCGGGTGTTGGAGGATTTTTCTTGAAATAATAGATGTATTTCTCTTCCACATTACCTGAATACCAGCGTTTGAAGTCATCGGATTTGAGTAAAGCCTCCATTTCATCGGGAGAATAGCCCATAGCATAAAGTGAACCGACAATGGCTCCCATGGATGTGCCTGCAATATAATCTATGGGGATACCGTTTTCTTCTAATGCGCGGATAATGCCGATATGGGTTAGGCCTTTGGCACCTCCTCCGCTCAGTACCAGTCCCACTTTCTGTGCATGGATGGGAGGAAGCAGTAAAAAGAGAAGAAAAAGTATATATAGATAATGTTTCATGGATGTCGAATCTTTGTATGTGTTGCTCCAAATATAGAAAGAAATCTTCGTTTCCAATCGTTTTTTAGAATAAAAAAGCGCCGGAAATGAACTTCCCGACGCTTTTGATAGCAAAATGTGATAGATTTGTTAAATCAGTTCGATACTGCGTTTTACAAAGTTTGTCAAAGCTTCGCCTTTCAACATATTATTTTGTAACAGAGCAAGGTCAATCAATTGGCGGATTACTTTGTTACCACCTGCGTATTCACCTAAAACAGCTTCTTTCTTGGTCTTTTCATCGGCCAACTTTTTCTCAACATCACTTAATTCATCTTTTTCTGCTTGAGGTATTTCATCGGCTTTTTTACCTTCCTGTGCTTTGTGAAGTTCGTCGTGACGTTTATTCAGACTGGTCATTTCAGTTTCGATAGGTTCAAGAGCAGCTTTACAAGAGTTGTCCGCATCATTCAAAACTTGTTTCACCAGTTTGTGGTCGACATTCAGAACCAAGTTGAACATATCCGGCATTTCTCCATAAAAACTCATACCTGCCTGGATATTGGCCATTTCTTTCATACGGCGCATATATTCGCTTTGGGTAATCATGATAGGAGTTCCTGTCTCGCCTAAAGATTGTGTTTCTACATTGAACTCCACTTTCTTCATCTGTGGCAACTGACTGCGGAATATGGAAGATAGAATATCGCGTTGGCCGGCTTCCAGACTGGCATCTTTGCGCTCTTCTTTAGCAATCAGGCGGTCAATTACATCACTGTCCACACGGGTGAAGCGGCTCTTTTCAAATTTTTGCTCGAGCATACTTACCATAGCTACATCCAGCTGACCATCCATTAACAATACGTTGTAGCCTTTGTTCTTGGCCGCATCAATGTAGCTGTATTGTTCGTCTGCATGGGTAGCATACAGATAAATCAAGTTGCCGTCCTTATCTGTTTGATTATCTTTGATCAAGCTTTGGTATTCTTCATAAGTATAATATTTGTCATCTGTGTCTTTCAGCAGAGCAAATTTATTAGCCTTTTCGTAGAACTCTTCTTGGGTTAACATGCCGTAGTTGATGAAAATTTTCAAATCATCCCATTTCTCCTCGAATTCTTTGCGGTCATTCTTAAAAATGGCTTGCAGGCGGTCTGATACTTTCTTAGAAATATAAGTGGAGATTTTCTTCACGTTGGAATCGCTCTGCAAGTAAGAACGGGATACGTTCAACGGGATGTCTGGTGAGTCAATCACTCCGTGTAACAGGGTCAGGAAGTCTGGAACAATACCTTCTACCGAGTCGGTGACATAGACCTGGTTACAGTAAAGTTGGATTTTGTTTTTTTGTAATTCAATGTTGCTCTTTACTTTCGGAAAGTACAGAATACCTGTCAGATTGAACGGATAATCCACATTCAGATGGATCCAGAACAAAGGTTCGTCTGCCATGGGATATAATTCCCGATAGAATTTCTTATAATCTTCGTCTTTCAGTTCTACCGGTTTGCGTGTCCATAAAGGATAGGTTTCGTTGATTACATTGTCTTCATTTGTTTCAACCTGCTTTCCATCTTTCCATTCTTTCTTTTTGCCGAATGCAATGGGGATAGGAAGGAAGCGGCAATATTTAGTCAGCAATGAAGAAATACGTGTTTCTTCCAGAAATTCTTTGCAGTCATCATCTATATAAAGGATAATATCCGATCCGCGGCTTTCTTTTTCAACATTTTCGATAGTAAACTCAGGGCTTCCGTCGCAAGTCCATTTCACAGCTTGTGCTCCTTCTTGGTGGGATTTTGTGATGATTTCCACTTTTTTGGCTACCATGAAGGCAGAATAGAATCCCAGACCAAAGTGTCCGATGATGGCATTGGCATCATCTTTATATTTTTCAAGGAAGTCGTTAGCGCCTGAAAAAGCTATCTGATTGATATATTTGTCGATCTCTTCGGCTGTAAGTCCGATACCCCGGTCGGAAATGGTGATGGTATCTTTTCCTAAACTTACTTTAATAGTAAGATCTCCCATCTCTCCTTTGAATTCACCTTTAGATGCAAGGGTTTTCAGTTTCTGTGTGGCATCTACTGCATTAGAAACTAATTCACGGAGGAATATTTCATGATCACTGTATAAGAACTTTTTGATGATGGGGAAAATGTTCTCAGTGGTTACCCCAATATTTCCTTTTTGCATACTATTTATGGTTTTAAGTTATTATGTTATATATACGTTTGAATCGTCTTTTTGTTGGATGATGGGCAAAAAAAATGCCAGATACAATGATATCTGACATTTTGTCTGTTATTTTTTGAAGAACTTTGGACTCTTTACTTTTCCACAGTCATGACAATGATGTCTTTTTCTTTGTCATAGCTTACCTTGATCGTGTCACCAGCCGCCATTTCTGATCCAAGTATCAGCTCGGAGATTCCATCCTCCAAATTGTTTTGGATGGCACGTTTTAATGGGCGTGCTCCGAACTGTACATCGTAACCTTTGGTGGCTACAAACTTTTTGGCATCTTCGTCGATAACAAGCTTATAACCAATGTGTTCCACACGACTGTAAAGACCATTAAGTTCGATATCGATAATCCGAGTCAGTGCATTCAGGTCGAGTTGGTCGAAAGTTATTATTTCGTCCAGACGATTGATGAATTCGGGCGCAAAAGACTTATTCAAAGCTTTTGTAATCACGCTGCGCGAGTATTCTTTGTCATCTGTACGGATTTGGGCGGCAAATCCGATTCCTTTTCCGAATTCTTTAAGTTGGCGGGTTCCAATATTGGATGTCATGATAACTATGGTATTTTTAAAGTCTACAGTTCTGCCATAACTGTCAGTCAACCGACCTTCATCCATCACTTGCAACAGTATGTTGAATACATCGGGATGCGCTTTTTCAATTTCATCCAATAAAACGATGGAGTAGGGTTTACGTCTTACTTTCTCCGTCAGCTGTCCGCCTTCTTCATAACCTACATATCCAGGAGGTGCTCCTACCAGACGGGATACGGTGAATTTTTCCATATATTCACTCATGTCAATGCGGATAAGTGCATCTGCCGAACCGAACATTAGTTTCGCTAACTCCTTAGCCAGATGAGTCTTGCCGACACCTGTCGGACCTAGAAACATGAATGTACCAATCGGTTTATTAGGATCTTTCAGACCTACACGGCTTCTTTGAATAGCTTTTACCAGTGTGGCGATTGCTTTGTCTTGACCGATAACTTTAGAAAGCAGATCGTCTTTCATTCCTAATAATTTCATTCCTTCAGCCTGTGCCATTCTTTGCACAGGTACGCCTGACATCATGGAAACGACTTCGGCTATTTGTTCGTCATCTACCGTTTCCCGATTTTCCTTCAGGCTTTTTTCCCATTCTTCCTTCAGAGTATCAAGCTGGTTCGTATATTCTTTCTCTTTGTCACGATAACTGGCGGCTAGTTCGAAATTTTGTAACCTGACAGCTTCATTTTTAAGAGATTTCATCTCATCAATCAGTTTTTCCTGTTCTTCAATTTCTTTGGGAGCAGTGATATTAGTAAGATGTACGCGCGAACCGGCTTCATCTAAAGCATCTATCGCTTTATCAGGGAAGTTACGGTCTGTGATATATTGGTCTGTCAGTTTTACACAGGCTTCAAGGGCCGCATCTGTATAGTTCACATTATGATGATCCTCGTATTTATCTTTGATATTTTTCAAAATCTGAAGTGTTTCTTCTGCAGTTGTTGGTTCTACAATAACCTTTTGGAACCGGCGTTCCAATGCACCGTCTTTTTCAATATTTTGGCGGTATTCGTCCAATGTCGTCGCTCCGATGCATTGAATCTCACCTCTGGCCAATGCAGGTTTCAACATATTGGCTGCATCCATTGAGCCTGCTGCAGAACCTGCTCCCACAATAGTGTGGATTTCATCGATGAAAAGAATGATGTTAGGATTCTTCTTCAACTCGTTCAAAATGGAACGAATACGTTCCTCGAATTGTCCACGATATTTAGTGCCTGCGACAACGGCAGTCATATCAAGAGCTATCACGCGTTTATCAAATAAAATACGTGATACTTTCTTTTCCACAATCCGTAATGCAAGTCCCTCAACAATGGCAGATTTGCCGACTCCCGGTTCGCCAATCAAAATAGGGTTGTTCTTCTTGCGGCGGCTCAATATTTGTGCCAGTCGCTCTATTTCCTTCACCCGGCCAACTACAGGATCCAGTTTTCCTTCTTCGGCAGCTCTTGTCATATCTGTGCCAAAATTGTCGAGTACAGGAGTGTCATTAGCTGGCTTTTTTTGTGCCGGACGTGCCTGTTGTTGTGCTGCATTTGATTTATTGCTACTTGGATTCTGACGTATATCTTCGTCTTCATCCTCGTCCTCACTGAACCCCAGACCTGCATGGGGATCTGGCTGTAAAGTGAGTTTAATTTTTTCGTATGTTACGCCATTGCTTTCCAAGACGTGGAAAGCTGTATTATCCTTGACCTTCATAATTGCTAATAAAATATGTTCGGAGTCAGCTGCAATGTTTCTCAATAACTTAGCTTCCAGAATACATAACTTTAACACTTTGGATGCTTTGTCATTAAAGCTAATATTCTCGTCATAGGTGGTGTCATTTTCCACATTGTTTTTCACAATGGTCTCCAACTGATTTTTTATGTCCTGTAAGTTTATTTGTAAATTAAATAAGATCTCGATAGCTTTTCCTTCACCTTCACGTATCAGTCCCAACAACAAGTGTTCGGGACCAATATAGCTATTCCGCAGCCTGTTGGCTTCTTCCTTGCTATACATGATGATATCGGACACTCTTTGTGTAAATTGATTGTTCATAAATTTATCGTCCTCCTAAAGTATAGTGTTTATTTCCCAGTGTGCAAAGATACACATAATAACAATGCATACCATTGTTTTCTTATTTATATTAGCATAACAAAATGTATGCCAAGCTTTGACAGACTAAATGGATTAAACAAAAATAAGGGTTATAGCAAACTATTCACAAAGTAAATGAGAAGTGGGAGTGATAATCACTATATACTATAGAATAAGGTATAGGGATACTTTTTACTTATATAAGTAAAAACATTTAATGGACTTAACTTTTTTATGGGTTTTGTTTCGTATGTCGTATAAAAGTAGTACTTTAGCGTGGTTTTTGGTAAACCAAAAAGATGTATAATTAATATTTGTTTAAATGCTAGAACAAGACAGAATTATAAAGATTAACATCGAAGAGGAAATGAAGTCGTCGTACATTGATTACTCAATGTCAGTAATTGTTGCGCGCGCCCTCCCGGATGTTCGCGACGGCTTTAAACCGGTTCATAGACGTATCTTATATGGTATGATTGAGCTGGGTAATACCTCCGATAAAGCTTATAAGAAATCAGCAAGAATTGTAGGTGAAGTTTTGGGTAAATATCACCCGCATGGTGACTCTTCCGTGTATGGAGCTTTGGTCAGGATGGCTCAGGACTGGGCTATGAGATATCCGTTGGTAGATGGTCAAGGTAACTTCGGCTCTGTTGATGGTGACAGCCCTGCTGCCATGCGTTATACGGAAGCAAGATTAAAGAAAATAGGTGAAGAGATGATGCAGGATCTTTATAAGGAAACTGTTGATTTTCAGAATAATTTTGATGACACGTTGCAGGAACCTACTGTCATGCCGACACGGATTCCTAACTTGTTGGTAAATGGAGCATCCGGTATTGCAGTAGGTATGGCAACCAATATGCCTACTCATAATCTTTCTGAAGTAATCGATGCATGTATTGCTTACATTGACAATAATGATATTGATATTGAAGGACTTATGCAATATGTAAAAGCACCGGATTTCCCTACAGGTGGATATATATATGGTATAAGCGGGGTACGTGATGCTTACGAAACCGGACGTGGTAGAGTGGTGATGCGTGCTAAGGCTGAGATAGAAACTCATACTACACATGATAAGATCATAGTTAATGAAATTCCTTATAATGTAAATAAGAAGGAATTGATTGAAAATATCGCATCTTTAGTTAATGACAAGAAGATTGATGGTATTTCGTATGTAAATGATGAATCCGACCGTGAAGGTATGCGCATCGTTATTGATGTTAAACGTGATGCAAATGCTAGTGTGGTGCTGAACAAATTGTTCAAAATGACAGCTTTGCAAACTTCATTTGGCGTAAATAATATCGCTTTGGTCCATGGTCGCCCCAAAATGTTGAATCTGAAAGATTTAATCAGATATTTTGTAGAACATCGTCATGATGTGGTAATTCGTCGTACTCAGTATGATTTACGGAAGGCACAGGAGCGTGCTCATATTCTTGAAGGGTTGATTATAGCTTCTGATAATATTGATGAAGTTATCCGTATTATTCGTGCTGCAAAAACCCCTAATGATGCTATAGCAGGGTTAATAGAACGTTTTAATCTGAGTGAAATTCAGGCACGTGCTATTGTAGAAATGCGTTTGCGCCAATTAACAGGTCTGATGCAAGATCAGCTTCACGCAGAATATGAAGAAGTGATGAAACAGATTGCTTATTATGAAGAAATTCTTTCAAATGATGAACTTTGTAAAAAAGTAATCAAAGATGAGTTGATAGAAGTAAAAGAGAAATACGGGGATGCCCGTCGGTCTGAAATAGTTTATTCTTCAGAAGAATTTAATCCTGAAGATTTTTATGCTGATGATCAGATGGTTATCACGATATCCCATATGGGATATATCAAGCGTACTCCTTTATCAGAATTCCGTGCCCAAAATAGAGGTGGGGTAGGATCAAAAGGAAGTGAAACCCGTGATGAAGACTTTGTAGAGCATATTTATCCGGCTACAATGCACAATACTATGATGTTCTTCACTCAGAAAGGTAAGTGCTATTGGTTGAAAGTTTACGAAATTCCCGAAGGAACTAAAAATGCCAAAGGACGCGCTATTCAGAATTTGCTGAATATTGATTCCGATGATGTGGTTACAGCATATTTACGTGTAAAAAACCTTAATGATACCGAGTTTATTAATAGTCATTATGTGCTGTTCTGTACAAAGAATGGCGTCATTAAAAAGACTTTGTTGGAACAATACTCACGGCCTCGCCAGAATGGTGTTAATGCGATAACTATTCGTGAGGATGATAAAGTGATCGAAGTTCGTATGACTAACGGTGATAATGAAATCATTATTGCTAACCGTAATGGTCGTGCAATTCGCTTCCACGAAAGTGCGGTTCGTGTTATGGGACGTACGGCTACAGGAGTGCGTGGTATGACTTTGGATGAAGATGGTGGCGATGAAGTTATCGGTATGATTTGTATAAAAGATCCTGAAGCTGAATCAATCATGGTAGTTTCTGAACAAGGATACGGTAAACGTTCTGATATCGAAGATTATCGTAAAACCAATCGTGGCGGTAAGGGTGTAAAAACGTTGAATATTACAGATAAAACAGGTAAATTGGTGGCTATCAAGTCTGTTACAGATGGGAATGACTTGATGATTATTAATAAATCTGGTATAACAATTCGTTTGAAAGTCGCTGAGGTCCGCATTATGGGACGTGCAACGCAAGGTGTACGATTGATAAATTTGGAGAAACGTAATGACCAAATAGGTTCTGTATGTAAGGTGACATCTGAAGAAGAGGAGATTACAGATGAAAATTCAAATGCAGATTTTGAAAATATAACTGAAGGAGAGGGTGGTAGTATCACTAATCCAGATTTAATTGCCGAAGCAAATAGTGAAGAATAAAATAAATTGTATTATTAAATCCACAAAATCATGAGAAAAGTATTATTTACAGTGGCTTTATTGTTAACAGCTTGCTTTGTGTCTGCACAAGTAAGTGTTGTTAAGGAGGCTAAATCCTTGAAAAGCAAACCTGAAGAAGCTGCAAAAGCTATCGAACCGGCTTTAACTAATCCTGAAACTGCTAATGATCCGGAAATATGGAAATTAGCAGGAGATTTTCAGAAAGCAATTTATGATGAAGAAAACATGAAACTTTATTTACCTGGAGGCCAAGCAGATACAACTAAGCTTTATAACAGCTTAGCTAAGATGTATGACTTCTACTTGAAATGCGATGAAATAGAGCAGGCTAAAGTTCAAAGTGGCGAGTTAAAGAAACCCAAATTCAGAAAGAAGAATGCAGATGCTTTGAAGACTTTGCGTTTAAACCTGGTTAATGGTGGTGGTGATGCTTACAATAAAGGAGATTATGCTGATGCTTTAAAGTATTTTGGGTTATTTGTTGATGTAGTAAACGAACCTATGTTTGCTGATGATGATGAGTTGAAGACTGATACTTTGAATGCATTATATGCTTGCTATGCAACTTTAGCTGCTAATATGCTGAAAGATAATCAGGCTGTCATCAAATATGGTAATATAGGTAAGAATCATAAAGAAGAAGGTTATAGAGCATTAATGTGCTTGGCTGAAACATATGGTCAGAAAGAAGGTGGTGATTCTGCAAAATGGCTTGAAGTAATCAAAGAAGGTACTGAATTGTTCCCTAAGCAAGAATACTTTGTTGGTAATATTATGGATTATTACATTCAAAAAGGTATGGTTGATGAGGGTCTGGTTCAAATTAATAAATTGCTTGCTACGAGTGAAACTCCGTACTATCTTTATGTAAAAGGTATCTTATTATATGAGAAAAAGCAGTATGATGATGCAATTGCTACATTTAATAAAATTATTTCAAATAACGGAGATTTAGTTGCTGAAGCATATTCAAAGATTGGTGACTGTTATTTTTTCCCAGCTCAGATTATTGTTGAGGAAAATGCGAAGCTAGCTATTGATGATCCCAAATACAATGAAAACGAAAGTAAGATTAAAGAGTTGTATGAGAAAGCTAAACCATACTATGAGAAGGCAAAAGAATTAAAGCCTGACAATAAGGCTTTGTGGGGGAATTATTTGCTGAATATTTATTGGAAGTTAAATAGAGCTGAATATGATTCTTTGGAAAAAGAATTAGGATATTAATAAAAACACTGATTTTAAAATAATAAAGAGGTTGTGTTAAAATTCTGGCACAACCTCTCTTTTTATGCCAAAAGACTTTCCCAAGCCCGGGTTTTGTTATTACCTAAAGTTTTATGTATCTTTAAGTCTTGTACCCATTACATCCGTTTACGAGAACCATTTTTGATATATAATCAATATTATGTTTAATTTATATTGATCTCTTTTTTATTGGGTAGATATTAATATGTTAAAGAGTAACAAAATATTGCGATTTGCTTGTGCTACCCTTCTTGATTCTTTATTTTATTACTAATATAGGTGTATTAGCATGAAATATCATTTTTCTTGCTATGCTAGGATTAAACAATCTAGCAAATATGTTTCGTTTATAGTTTGTGATGCAAATTACGTCTATATTTTCTTCTTTTACATATTTGTCCAAATTGCTCAGTATGTTATCTTCTTTCACTACATTATAATGTAGTTCCAATTTTGAGTATTGTTTTTGAAAATAATCTTTAATACCTGCTAGTTTTATTTCATGCCATGCATCATTATCTGTACTACTTAAATGAACGAAGGAAACGGCAAAATGAAACGATTTAAAAACATTTATCAAGGAGTCAAAAGCTATTAGATCCCTTTGGTCAAAATTGGTCACAAAAGCTACTTTTTTTATGTCATTGAATGTTTTTAATGGTGTATGTTCTGGAATAGCATATACAAAGGATTGGCTTCTTTCTATGACTTCGGCCGTAACGCTGCCAATCAAGTCTATATCTTTTTGACTTCTTCCTCTTGTTCCCATTATAATTATCTGAGGATTATATTCTTTAGCATATCGTAAGATTTCTTCTTCGGGAATGCCATCACGCAAAATACAAGTATATTTTATATTGGGAAACTCTCCTGACTCAACTTTCTTTTTAATTGTATCGGAAAGTTTGTTCAACTCGTTGTGCACTGTTTCTATCATACTTTTTACAGATTCTTCTCTTTCGATCTGAAAATTGAAATTATCAGTTCCATAAGGAATTGTAGGCACATAAATAGGACTGAAATAAGCATGTAAAAGCACAACTTCTGAATTAATAGCATTAGCAAAAGAGAAACCAAATTGGCAGGCTTTAAGGGAATAGTTTGAAAAGTCTACCGGGATAAGTACTTTTCGTTTTTCTTTGTTTTTTTCCGAGCTACTCTCCTTCCCTTTGATTATATCTTCTGAAAGCCATGCAGAACTTTCTATAATTTGCAAAGCATGGGGCAGATCGCTTTCTTTAATTCTTAGTCTTACCCCAGAAGATATAACAGGTTGAATAAGATTCACATTGTGAATGTACGCTTCAATTCCCTCATTCTCAAGCACATTCTTTAAAATCTGAGCTTTAGCGTAAGTGAGGATTGCTAAGGTTACCAATTTATCTTCCATAATTCTATATTTTAAGTGATTTTCAGATTAAACAAAAAATCCCAATTGAATGTTGCAATTCAACCGGGATTTTATATTACACTTCTTGCGTTATTTTTTCTTCAGTTTCTCTCAATATTTGAAGGGCTTTTTCAAGAACTGTTGTATCGTCTAACATTACTAGTCCCCCATCTGGTCCTGGTTCCAAATGAATTCCAACACTTTTACCATTCTTGAAATTGTGTCCACCAAAAAAGTTACGTACAGTTTCTACGGTCATATTGAGTTCATCTGCGATTCTGTGCATACTTCCACTGGGTAATGAATCTTTGATTCTGCGCAGTTCATTAAATGTTATTGTTCTCATGATGTATTAAATTTAGTTATAAAAGTGAGTTCTTAAATCATGGTATAAACTTAATCAAAAAAATGCATAAAACAAATATTTTTGTGCTATTTTTGACTATATGTAAATTTATAATGGTTAATTTGCCAATTATAGATTAAGTGTATGAGTTACAATCATACCTGCTATAATAATGAAGAAATAAGTAGAAATGAGAATTATGTAAAATAAATTAATATCGCTAATCAAATAACCGCTAGCAGTGTATTGATTAGAAATGCAACGTGGTTTATAAAAGATTTTTTTTTGAATAAATTTATAAAGGAGATAAATCAGATAGCCTATGAAACAACCTTCTATAGTGCCAAAAAGAATGTCTCCCGGATAATGCACTCCTAAGTAGATTCTAGAATAGGAATTGAGCACGGCCCAAAAAAGAAGCATAAAAGTAAGAGATTTCCTTTTAATTAGTAAAGATAAAAAGACAGAAATAGCAAATGTGTTGGCAGCATGACTGGATATGAAGCCAAATTGTCCTCCCCTATATTCGTTTACAATATCAACCATATACATAATATTGGGATCTTGTGTTGGGCGAAAACGTGCGAAAAACGGTTTGCACAAACCAGAAGCTATTTGATCTGCTAAAGTTATGACTAAGGCAATCATAATAATAGTCAATAATGCTTCTTGAATTTTATTATTTTTAATTATGATATATAACAGCATAGCAGCTACAGGTACCCATACAATTGTACTGGTAGCTACCCACATGAATCCGTCCCAAAATAAGGATTGGCTTCCGTTCAAATTCAGTAGTAATTCTTTATCTGCTGCTATGTACTGTTGTATATCCATTGATTATGTTTTAAATGATTTCAATAACATTGGTAGGCACCCATCCTACATTACCGTCTTCCAGTTTAATTTCTTTCCATTCCTTCATCGTATTATCTTTAATTATTACTTTCCTACCTTCATGAAGAATAAATAAGTCTGTTCCACTTTGGTTAGGAGTACTTTTAACTGTAACGCTAGGAGCCATTATAATAGCGTTATCATGGTTAATTAATTCAGATTTTTGTTCTGAGGCAAATATATTTGCTAAAATAGTCACTAGGAAGAAAAAGATTGCTGAAATAAATCCTATTTTCTTCAAGACTACTCGTTTTCCGAAAATAAATAAAGACAGTGCCAATATCATCAGAATAAACATGATAATGCCTGTATGTGCCCACGCCTTTTCACTCATTGTATTAATAAGTGATTGAGTCCAAGTAACGAAAAACATCTCACTAGGAGGGGTTACCTTGTCTACAGTTTTGCTTCTAGCCAGTTCTAGGTTGAAACGAATATCACTATTTCCTGGGTTTAGCAACAAAGCACGTTCGTAATTGAGGACAGCTTTGGCAATGTTATTCATTTTATAATAGCTGTTACCTAAATTATAATAAATATCGGAAGATTCCCCCTCGTTTCTTAATATATTCTCATATATCTCTACAGAAGCTGCAAAATCATTTCTTATATATGCACTATCAGCTTCTGTCTTTGTTGGGAAAGTTTGTACAGCAGCATTTTGTGGCATTTCTGTTTGGGCGGCAACCTGTGCAGAGTCTGATTCATTCTGTGCGTAAACTGTGACAAAACTTATCAGGAATATCAAAATGAAATATATTTTTGTCATTGTTATAATCTCCTTTGATTTAGTGTTTTATACTACTCTCCATTTTGCTGATGACCTCAACAGCCGAAGAATATACTTTATCCATAGCTTCATTCTGATTACCCGGAGCATAGCGGGCGAACTCGCATTCATTCAATGTTCCGATGAAATCTTTAATCAGTTCGGGGGCAACACCATATTTGGTCAATTCGTCCTCGATATTATCTTTAGACAATTGAGAAACCGGGATATTCAACTTATCACTGATGTATCCCCAAAGTGCTTTCAACACCTCATCATAGAATGCTTCTTGTTTGTTTTCAGCTAATAATCTGCCTGCATTTTTCATGCGTTTGGCAGCCACTTTATTCGCTTTTTTAGTACGTACTTTTGCTACATTTGCATTTTCAATAGCTTTTTTACGATAGACAATTACGAAAACAACGAAGAGAACCAATGGAATGATATACCATAGATAATATGTTGTTGAGCCAAAGAAGAAATCTCCCTTACGAGTTAAACTAGTTTCCCCCATTTTGATGTAACGGATGTCTTGTCCCAATACTTTCAAATCTTCCTTGTTGGTAAAGTCTGCAATAACTTGATCTGCATTTCCTGCACCTTTTTCCACTTTTAGGTTGTAAGCTTCTGTTTTTATTGTTTTATAGCTATTGCTTTTTAAGTCAAAATAGGAAAATTCGACAGGCGGAATAGTGAAATTGCCGGCATGTCTTGGAATTGCTAGATATTCTATCACCTTATTGCCTGACAAACCTTCGCGAGTTAATGTAAATTTATTGTCAATCTTGGGGTCGTATACTTCAAAATCCTTTGGGAAAGCTACTTCCGGAGTATTGACCAATTTCAAATTACCTGTACCAGAAATGACTAACTTAATGGTTACAGCATCATTTGTTTTCAGTTCTTTTGTACTTATAGACGAACTGATAGTAAACTCTCCTACTCCTCCGGAGAAATTAATTGGTTTGCCATCGGGCAATGCTTTTACGTTGATGGTCAGCTTAGGAGTAACAATGTTTTTCTTTACTTCCACATAGTTACTTCCACCATTAAAGAAAGCATCAAAAGGATCGTCTGAGGCAACTTGTTGAGCTATAACCCCTTCAAAGGTAATAGCCGGAATTTCTATTTTTCCCGATTGCTGGGGGAAAAGTACATACTGACTCCACACAGTAGTGTTATAGTTTCTTCCGTTATAATGTTCCAAAGAGAATGTCTTTTGTTGGGGAAGTTCCACTTCTTGTACATAAATGTTGGTTAGTTTAGGCATGTCACCACGCAGTTGGCGCAAGTTTACCAAAGTATAGACCTTGTATGTCAACAAGATGGCTTCCTGTTCATAAACAGTAGTCTTACTTGCTGTTGCGGTAATAAACAAATCTTGATTGGTTATTTTGCTTCCGGCAACCTGACTGCGTGAAGAAGTTCTTCCACCGCTATTGTTTCCACCTCCAACACCATTTGTTTGATCAGGCGGTAATACTTTGATTTGTACGGAATTTGAAGTTTTGTTTTGTCCGTCTGCCACAATAGTAGCACCAGGAATGGTGTAAGTTCCTTCTTTATCAGCCATCAAAATATAAGTAAAAGTAATGGAGCTGGTAGAAGTAACATTACCATTTATAATCTGTGTACTACTCTGCTGTGAACGGCTTGGTCCCATTAAGACATCGAACCCCTTGATATTAGGTGCACGAAAATCCCTGACTTTATGAGTGTTGACCGTATAAGTCAGCCGGAACTGATCCCCGCTTACTACTACATCAGGCGCAGAAGCGGTAAACGTCACATTTCCGTCTGCCCATGCTCCGAGCACCGATGTTATTAATATGAATAAGAGAATTACTTTCCTCATTGCTATCTAATTATTTTTTTATTTGCCAAAATTAAGAAATTACCAGTCTTTATCCAACTTCTTTCCTTGAATTTGCAGTTGTTTTTTAACTTTATCTTGCACATTCTTTTCATCTTGCATCACAGCATTCAATAATTGTTGGGCATTTTCTTTGGACATTTCATCCTTATTTTGCTGCTGTTGTTGCTGATTTTGATTTTGTTGGTCTTTCTTATCCTGTTCTTGCTGGTCTTTGTTCTGATCCTTTTTGTCGTCTTTCTGATTTTGTTTTTGATCTTGATTCTTATCCTGATTCTGGTCTTGATTTTGCTGTTGGTCTTTCAACAGCTTTTGTGCCAAAGCCAAGTTGTAACGAGTTTCATCATCTTTCGGGTTATTCCGTAAAGATTCCTTATAAGCCTCTATACACTGTGGATACTGCTTGGACGACTGAAGGATAACTCCCATGTTATGATAAATCTGTGCTAGTTTATCTCTATCCTTTTCTACTTTTGAAGCAGATTCAAACTGTTCCATCGCTTCCTTTGCTTTTTGCTGCATCAAGAGCGAGTTTCCCAAATTGAACATAGCATCTGTTGATTTCGGGTTAATTTCCAATGCCTTACGATAATCTACCTCCGCTTTGATAAACAAACTGTCGTTATACAGCTTGTTTCCACTGCGCAGATAATCTCTTTCTGTTTTTTGGGCGAAGGCACAGCTTGCCACAAGTAAGAATAACAGAGTGATATAGGTTTTTTGTAACATAAGCATTCCTTATTTAAATAGTCTGACATTTTTGAAAAGCGGATTCTTCCGTTCCAAAATAAGCATTTCTACCACCAGCAGGATAAGCACCAGCCATGCCAAAGCCTGGAACTGTTCATCGAATTCAGTATAAACCTGACTTTCTACATCAGCTTTTGACAATTTAGCAATTTCATTGTTCAACACCTTTTCGGCAGAGTTGGTATTATCTACGCGAATATACATTCCATTGCCTGCCTTGGCTATTTCCTGGCACATTTGCTCATTCAAGCGGGTGACGATGATATTTCCATCTTTATCGCGACGAAAATTGTTGCTACCATTCTCAGCTGGAATTGGAGAACCATCCGGTGAACCTACCCCTAGTACAAATACCTGCATACCTTTTTCGGCTGCTTCCTGGGCTGCTTCTACTGCCCCACCTTCATGATTCTCACCATCGGTAATGACAATAATCGCACGTCCCACTCCTTCTTGTGGAGTAAAACTCTTCATTGCCAGGCGGATGGCCGTACCGATATCCGTACCTTGTGTGGTTATTAATGACGGGTTAATGGTTTCCAAAAACATCTTGGCAGAAACATAATCGCTTGTAATAGGCAATTGAGTGAAAGCATCACCTGCAAAAACAATCAATCCTACTTTATCATTATTGAACGTATCTACCAGTCTGGATATCAATTTCTTTGATTTGTCCAAACGACTGGGAGTCACATCTTCTGCCAGCATAGAGTTTGAAATGTCTAATGCAATAACAGCTTCCACTCCACTTCGTTTCACCGTTTCCATCTTTGAGCCGAACTGTGGACGGGCCAACATCAGTATAACCAATGTCAACGCAGCAAAAGTCAGCCAAAACTTGATGTCAGGACGATACTTGGAAATAGTCGGCATAAGCCCTTTCAGCAATGCCGGATCACCATATTTGCGAATATTTTGGCGGCGGTGATAATTGGAATACAAATACAGCGCCACCAAAAACGGCAATAGGATGAGTAAATATAAAAAGTTCGGGTCTGCAAATCGAAACATGACTTTCTTTTTTTAAGGTATTTTCTTTAATACTGAGTTACGCAACAAAAGTTCAAGCAAAATGCAGAAGAAAGCAATCCAGGCGAATACCTGATATTCTTCTTCGCGTTTGCTGAATTCTTTCACGTTCAACTTCGTTTTCTCCAGTTTGTCAATCTCCTGATAGACTTCCTTCAGCTTGGAATTGCTGGTGGCACGGAAATAATTTCCGTTCGTTGTACCTGCAATCTCGGTCAAAGTCTTTTCGTCTATCTCGACGGGGACATTCACATATTGCGTCCCTGCGTAGGTCTGCATCGGATAAGGAGCAGTTCCGTTTGTACCGACACCAATAGTGTAGATCCTGATTCCGAACTGTTTAGCTATCTCGGCTGCCGTCAGTGGAGAAATATCTCCACGGTTATTACTACCATCCGTCAGCAGAATAATCACTTTCGATTTAGCCTTGCTGTCCTTCAGACGGGTCACCGCATTGGCAATGCCCATACCGATGGCAGTACCATCTTCAATCAGTCCGCGCTGGGCGATATCGCCTTTAATGCTGTTGAACAGATTCAGCAGTACCCCATGGTCTACCGTTAGCGGACATTGGGTAAAACTCTCACCGGCAAAGATGGTCAGACCGATATTATCATTGGGGCGGCCGTTGATAAACTCGGAAGCTACTTGTTTGGCGGCTTCCAAGCGGTTGGGTTTCAAGTCTTCGGCCAACATACTGGTAGAAACGTCTACTGCTAGCATGATGTCGATTCCTTCTATTTCGGTATTCTGCCAATTGTCTGTGGTCTGAGGGCGTGCCAAGATCAGGATTACCATGATGATAGCCACCGTACGGAGTACGAACGGAGCATGCAGCAAGTAAATCTTCCAGCTTTTGGGTGCCTTCATGTACATGCGTGTGGTAGAAACCTGAAGCGTAGGCTCGGTTTTCTTCCGCTTCATGACGTACCATATTATATAAGGTATGAGCAGAATCAGCAGAAATAGATATTCAATATTTGCAAAAATCATTGTTCCTAGTATTTATTTGTTAAAACCAGAGGTTATATACACCACTCAGCACCTTATATAGAATTACCACAATCGCAATAACAATGATGCTGATGCTGCCCAGCAGAATCATTCTGCCCTGTTTGCTTCGCTTTTCCTCCACGGTGATTTCCGTAGGTTCGGGCTTTGCATTCGGGTCTGGTTCCACTTTTGTATTATTGATAAAGTCTACTGCGTTTACCAGATTCATATCGTTTTCATTCATCAACGGAGAATGTTTGGCGAATTTCACCAAGTCGGCAGTCTGGAACAAATACATCAAATCCTTGATAGACTCTTTGTCGTTGATTTCCTGTAGCTTATCAATAATTTCGGATGAAGTCATCTCCATAGCGTTAAAGCCGAATCGTTCTTCCATATAAGTACGGAGTACATCCGTCAGCTCGGTATAATAGGTCTTCGGATCGGCTGTACGCAAGGTTTTGTCTCCCTTGATACGCTCTATTTCCTTCAACGCCTGCTGGTGTGGCGGCAACTTCGGTTCAATCTTGATCTTCTTGATGATAGGCTTGTTATCTTTGTAGCGTACAAACAGGTAGTAAGCTAGTCCGCCCAAAGCAAGCATCAGCAAGGTAAGCCATACGATGGCCGATACGTCATCCCAGGTGATAGGTACTTCGCGAACGGTCTTCGGTCCGAAGAATTGTTCGGGATGCAGCGTATCTACCGGAATGGAATATACTTTTACGGCCAATGCTTTGGACCGGTAAGACTCTCCGTTTACCATCACCTCGAATGGGGGAAGATAGTAAAGTGCCGAGTCAAAAGAAGTTATTGTATATTCCTGTTTTATCAGCATACGCTTTCCATCGTTCAGCATCTGGGTATCAGGCTTGGCTATATCCAATATCTCCACTCCTTTTACCAATGTATCGCGTAGGAACGGAAGTTGCAGTTTTTGCTTGGCATCCATGCTGATTTCCAGCTTCACTTTAGCCTGTTCGCCAATGAGAAGTTGCAGCGAGTCAATGCTGGCGTCTACCGTAACCTGCTGTGCCTGTGCCTGTCCGGCTGTTATCAGCATAATTGCACAAACTCCAGCTTTCAAGAACTTTTTGCTAGTATTCAGTATATTCATATTCTTTAATTTCGTTTAGCAAATAAGTTAAGCAACGATTTCACATAATCCTGATCCGTGCGGATAGATACAGAGTCCACATTACTTTTAGTAAATGTTTCATTCAATACTCCCTGACGCTGTATCCACCAGTCATTATGTGCGCGACGCAAAGCTCGTGACGAGGTGTCAATCCATTGCTCGTGGCCGGTTTCGGCATCGCGTACTTTCATCAGTCCCACATCAGGTAACTCTGCCATGCGGCGGTCGTATACCTGAATAGCTACGATATCATGTTTCCGGTTGGCAATGGTCAAAGCATTGCGGAAGTCGTTTTCATCTATAAAGTCGCTTATCATAAAGGTGGTGCAACGTTTTTTGATTACGTTGGTCAGATATTCCACAGCCGTTTTTATATCTGTACGCTTGCTCTCGGGCTTGAAATCAAGCAGTTCACGGATGATATAAAGAATATGTTTACGGCCTTTTTTAGGCGGAATGAATTTCTCAATCCGGTCTGAAAAGAAAATAACTCCGATTTTATCGTTATTTTGAATGGCCGAGAATGCCAATGTAGCGGCAATCTCGGTCACCATATCCTTCTTCAACTGCTTCACCGTACCGAAATCCAAGCTGTTCGAAACATCAATCAAGAGCATAACCGTCAATTCGCGCTCTTCTTCAAACACCTTGACAAAAGGTTTGTTGTAGCGGGCGGTTACGTTCCAATCAATGTCACGTACGTCGTCACCATACTGATATTCACGTACTTCCGAGAATGACATACCTTTGCCCTTGAATGCAGAGTGATACTGTCCGGCAAAGATATTGTTCGAAAGTCCGCGTGTCTTGATTTCAATCTGGCGAACCCGTTTTAATAAATCACTTGTTTCCATACTGTTCGTACTATGTTGTTTATTTATCCGGCGCATCGGTTTCTGTTTTTTCTCCTATCGAGAATGGTTTTTCAAACGGATGCATTTGGTGTTCCACCCATGTGGGATGGTGGTCCCACATAGATGAAACGGGAGTTCCACATGGGTGGAATGACAGTCCCACCCATGTGGAACTCTGTACTCAACCTTTTGTTTCCAGGGTTTCTTCCTAATTGTCAAGCAATTAAGAACTGCCTCAGAACACAATCCTTAGGGTACTTCCACTTTATTCAGGATTTTGCTTACAATTTCATCAGAAGACATATTCATAGCCTCTGCTTCGTAAGTCAAGCCGATACGGTGGCGAAGCACATCGTGAGCAACTGCACGAACATCTTCGGGAATTACGTAACCACGACGTTTGATGAACGCATAACTGCGTGCTGCCAATGCCAAATTGATAGATGCACGCGGTGAACCACCGAAACCAATCATGTCTTTCAGTTCTTTCAAGTCATATTTTTCAGGGAAACGGGTTGCGAATACGATATCAGCGATGTATTGCTCTATCTTTTCGTCCAGATAGACTTGGCGCACCACTTTGCGGGCTTCCATAATATCTGTTGCTTTCAGAATGGGACGAACTTCGATTTTCTCTCCAGTAATATTTTGGCGGATGATTTTCTTTTCTTCTTCCAATTTCGGATAGTCGATAATAACTTTCAGCATAAAACGGTCTACCTGGGCTTCGGGAAGCGGATAGGTACCTTCCTGTTCAATCGGGTTCTGAGTAGCCATTACAAGGAAAGGTTCGGGTAGCATAAAGGTTTCCTTGCTCAGTGTGACTTGACGTTCCTGCATGGCTTCCAGCAAAGCACTCTGTACTTTAGCCGGGGCACGGTTAATTTCATCGGCTAATACGAAATTTGCAAAAATCGGACCTTTCTTTGCTATGAATTGTTCGTCTTTCTGACTATAAATCATGGTACCGATAACGTCGGCGGGCAGCAAGTCTGGAGTAAACTGGATTCGGCTGTACTTGGCATCAATCAAAGATGCAAGCGTTTTGATCGCCAGAGTCTTTGCCAGACCCGGAACACCTTCCAACAGGATATGACCATCGGACAGTAAACCGATAAGTAATGATTCTACCAAATGTTTCTGACCTACAATAACCTGGTCCATACCAGTCATTAAGTTGGTTACGAACGCACTTTGTCTTTCAATTCGTTCGTTTAGTTCGCGAATGTCAATTGCTTCAGCCATAATTTTGTTTATTTAGTTGTTTCTTTATTGATCTAATAACGGGCTTGTAAATAGCCTTGTTCATTTAACGCAGCCAAAATTACGGTAATTAATTAACAGCGGCAACTAATTTTTATTAAAAAAGTAAAGTGCATCTCTACTTTTTAAAGGTTATTGGGCTAAAGAATTTTAAAATACAAAGATAAGGTTTGTAGAGTGAGAATATCAGTTGAGCGCACTTTTTTTACTTCTTGTATTTTGCCTGCTTTATTTAAGTCGAAAGCAGGCAAAATACAAGAAGTCTTATTTTTTAGGAGTTAATTCAGGAATACGCAGAGTAGTCCCTATGGGTACTCTGTCGGCATCTTTAATGATGTTTTTATTATGTTTCACGATATAGGGCCATAGCTTTTTTGTACCATAGAATTTCACAGCTAATTTTACCAGGCTCTCTCCTTCTCGTAATGTGTAATTAGTTTTAGTCCCTGTTATGTCATATTCTACAGTGTCGGCTAAAGTTTCTTTTTCAACATTTGCAGTTACAGCAACGCCAGAACTCTTTTTCGTACTAGGAGATACAGCCTGTTGTGATTGACTGATGGTTTCTTTTCTAGTAACATCCGTCCATATGTTTGCGGTATCTTTACCTTGCATTAATGAGTCATTAACCGGAATTGCAGGAATATCCTCTTCCAATTGTTCTTGGGTGTTTTTTATTGTAGCCGGCGATTGTAAATCCGAAGTTTTATCTGATTGCAAATACCAATATATGCCACCTGTGATGCAGACAATCAAAATGATAACAAGAATAATTCCCCGGGAAACTCTGTTCTTTTTCTCTCCTGAGATTTCTTGTGCTTCTGTTGTTTCCTCTATCTTCTGTTCTTTTTCAAAATTAGAAGTAACAGTTACCGTTTTTTCTGACGGGGTTGCCTCTTGTGGCACTATTATTTCCAAAGATGTTTTTTCTTCACAAGCTTTATGAGCAGCCAGTATGGCTGCATCGGCAATAGTCATAACTTCTTCTTGAGGTTTGTCTGTTACCTTGTTTCCTTCTATTGTTTCTGCTAAAGGAGAAACCGTTTGGGGAACAGCCGTTTCAACAACAATATCCTTTTCTGCTTCAGTGACAATATCTTCCGATTTTTTTCCCGGTTCTATAATTTGTATCTCTTCCTTTGTGATTTCAACAGAAGGTACAGGTTCTTCAATAATTGTTTCCTCAATAACCGGAATAGTGTCTTCAGCGGCAATGGGATTCTCATTTGGAGAATCTTCTGTATTTTCCGTTTCTATGAGTTCAACCTCTTTAGCCGCAACTGTTTGTTTAGGCTTAGGCGCGTTTTCGTCAACGGTATCTTCCTCCTCTCCTTCTATTTCTGTTTCGGTATCTTCCAATTTGGTATTCTCATTTAATATAACCGTTTCAAAATGAGCAAATGGCTTATTTATTAAATCTTTCATGCTGGAATCCGGAGTAAAAGATATTTTTGTATGACCCTGTATTTCAATTCTTTCCCCCGTATTTACGTTTACACTTTCACGACTCTCCACCTCTGTGAGTTTAAACGTACCTAGTCCTTTAACCTTTACATACTTTTCAGTAGCTAGAGCTTCCTCTATCAGTTCAAACATTCCTTTGACAAAGATTTCAGCATCTTTTTTAGTCATGCTGTGTTTCTCAGCCAAAAGTTCGATGATATCTTGTATGGTTACTTTCTCGCTCATGATAATATTATAAATAAGGGCTATTTTATTTAAACTTTTCTTTTAAGGTTACACTGGGTTTGTAAGTCAGCACTAACTTGGGGGGAATCAGCATACGTTGTTGAGTAGCCGGGTTAATAGAAATTCTTTCCAATTTTTTCTTAACCTCAAACGTACCAAATCCCTGAATTACAATGTTGTTGCCATCTTGCAATTCTTGGGTCATAACACCAATGACTGAGGATACCAATTGTGATGTATCTTTATTTGTATATCCTAGTTTACGTGATAATTCAGATATAAATTCTTTGTTATTCAAAGCTTAAAGTGTTAATTTGGTTGCTATATTAGTAAAAAAACAAACATTATCCAAACTTTATATGGGAAAAAGCCTATAAAATGCTGGCGTATAGGTCAAAATCATCGGCGGCTGTAATTTTCACTTTATAGAATTCACCTATTTTTAAGTACTCGTCATCAGCTTTTATCAAGACCTCAGGATCTACCTCAGGAGAGTCAAACTGGGTTCTGCCTATGTAGTAATCTCCTTCCTTCCGGTCTATAATGACTTTGAATTCTTTACCTATTTTCGTTTGGCTCAGTTCGCCGGCTATTTCCTGCTGAAGTGCCATTAATTCATCCAAACGCTGTTGTTTCACTTCATGAGAAATGGAATCTTCGTATTCTTTAGCGGCGAATGTTCCTTCTTCTTCTGAGTATGCAAAGGCCCCCATCCGGTCAAATCGTACTTTTTTGACGAATTCTTTTAATTCTTCAAAATCTTCTTCAGCCTCGCCGGGATGTCCTACCATTAATGTTGTACGTAAGTGAATACCGGGTACTTCCCGACGAAATTTTTCGATTAATTCGTAGGTTTCCGCTTTACTTACGTGTCGGCGCATTTTATTCAGCATATTGTCACTAATGTGTTGCAGGGCGATATCCATATATTTGCATACATTATCGTGTTCGCGCATAACACGGAATAATTCTTCCGGGAAATGCGCCGGATATGCATAGTGTAAACGTATCCATTCTACACCGGGAACATTAGCAATTCTTTCGATGAGTTCGGGCAATTTCTGACTTTTATATAGATCTACGCCGTAGTAAGTCAATTCTTGGGCTATAATTTGGAACTCCTTTACTCCTTCGGATACAAGTAGTTTCACTTCATCAATAATCTCCTCCATCGGACGTGAAATGTGGCGTCCTGTAATAATAGGAATGGCACAATAAGAACATTTACGGTCACAGCCTTCTGATATTTTCAGATAAGCATAGTGATGAGGAGTGGTTAATGTCCGTTCAATGGTAAATTCTGCCTTGTATGCTTTGCCTAAATCTGCCAGTAACTCATTCCAATTAAACTTACCATAGAATTTGTCTACTTGAGGAATTTCCAATGCCAATTCTTTTAGATATCTTTCTGAAAGGCAACCCATTACATATAGTTTTTTGAGTTTTCCTTCTTCTTTGGCCTGACAAAATTCCAATATCATATTGATCGATTCCTCTTTGGCATCGCCGATAAAACCACATGTATTAATAACTGCGATTTCTCCTTGCGGTTTATCGGAATCATGAGTTACTTTATAACCGTTTGCTTCCAGCTGACGCATCAGCTTTTCTGAGTCTACTAAGTTTTTGGAACACCCTAAGGTGATGATATCTATTGTGTTACGTTTCATTTATTATTCAGTCTCTCCAAATAGTGAGTCTACAAATTCTTTTTTGCGGAATACCTGCATGTCTTCAATACCTTCGCCCAATCCAATATATTTTACGGGAATTTTGAACTGCTCTGAGATGCCAATTACAACGCCCCCCTTGGCTGTTCCGTCCAATTTGGTAATTGCCATAGCAGTAACTTCTGTAGCCAAAGTAAACTGTTTTGCTTGTTCAAATGCGTTTTGACCGGTAGAACCGTCTAAAACCAGCAATACTTCGTGAGGTGCGTCCGCAACAACTTTCTTCATCACATTCTTGATTTTAGTAAGCTCGTTCATCAAACCTACTTTATTGTGAAGACGACCTGCGGTATCAATAATTACTACATCTGCATTATTAGCTACGGCAGAGCTTAAGGTATCAAAAGCTACGGATGCGGGATCTGATCCCATTTTCTGTTTAATAACAGGCACTCCTACTCTTTCTCCCCAAATATCCAATTGTTCTACGGCGGCAGCACGGAATGTATCAGCGGCACCCAAATAGACGGATTTGCCCGCCTTCTTAAATTGATATGCCAATTTGCCAATGGTTGTAGTTTTACCCACACCGTTTACACCTACCACCATGATGACATAGGGCTTCTTACCTTCCGGAACAGTGAAATCATCCGAATCCACCGTGTTATTTTCAGTCAATAATGCCGCTATCTCTTCACGGAGAATCTTGTTCAGTTCCTGAGTGTTTACATATTTATCTTTGGCAACTCTTTCTTCAATGCGTTTAATAATATTTAGAGTTGTTTCAACGCCTACATCCGAAGTAATAAGCACTTCTTCCAGATTATCCAATACTTCATCGTCTACTTTTGATTTACCAGCTACGGCACGGGCAATCTTACTAAATACACTTTCTTTGGTTTTGGACAATCCTTTGTCTAAAGTTTCCTTCTTTTCTTTCGAGAAAAAATTAAAAAATCCCATATTGGAGTCTGATTTATCTGTTTATGCTACAAAGATATAACTAATCTCTTACACGGACAAAAAAAAGTGTCACAATGATTGGTCATAATGTATTATGATGATAACATTGTGGTATAAAAAAAGTTCCTTCCATAATATATGAAAGGAACTTTCCATTAGTCTTCCGACTGAATTATTTCTTGAAAAAGTCTTGAACTTTTTCGTTAGGTACCATTTGCTCATCGAAGATGTAAGCTCCTGTTTTCGGAGATTTAACCATCTTGATAACCTTAGTATAAGAACGTCCTTCTTTACCTGTCTGAAGGGTTGCGACTGTTTTCTTTGCCATGGGTTATAATTATTTAATTTCTTTGTGAACTGTTACTCTTTTCAAAATAGGATTGTACTTCTTAAGTTCCAATCTTTCAGTGGTATTTTTTCTATTTTTTGTTGTAATGTAACGAGAAGTTCCCGGCATACCACTATCCTTCATTTCTGTGCATTCAAGGATTACCTGTACTCTATTACCTTTAGCCTTCTTTGCCATAGTCTATCTCTCCTTTTTAATTAACCAATAATTTTGATGCTTTTCCAATCACAATAGCCTTTGGTTACCGCTTCATTCAGCGCTGCATCCAAGCCTTTTTTATTAATCACACGTAAGCCGTTAGCGCAGATATTCAGGCTAATCCAGCAATCTTGTTCTACATAGTAGAATTTCTTAGTAAACAAGTTCACATCAAAAGTTCTTTTGGTTCTTCTCTTAGAGTGTGAAACATTGTTGCCAATCATGGCTTTCTTTCCGGTAATTTGACAAATCTTCGACATTGCTATCTTATTTTTATAGTTTTTTTCAATACTTATTTCAAACGGAGTGCAAAATAAGCACTTTTATTTGTATAAAACAAGAGTTTTTGCAAATAATTCTGCAATTACTGCTCATTTTCTTCGTTTTGGAACAACTTTCGGAGCAGTTGCAGTGCATTTTGGGTTGCATTTGCAATGTTTTTGTTTCTTCCTTCGTCGCCTTCCAATTTCAGTGTAATCACTTTGTCTTTACATCCGGCAGCAATCCAAATGGTACCTACCGGCTTGTCGGGGGTACCTCCTGTGGGCCCTGCGATACCTGAAGTTGCTACAGCACAATCAGAATTCATCGATTTCATCGCCCCTTTTACCATTTCGATAACGGTTTCTTCACTTACAGCCCCATGAGTTTCTAAAGTTCCGTGGTTTACCCCCAACAGATTTTCCTTTATTTCGTTGGAATAGGCGATAATTCCACCTTTAAAGAAGTGTGAACTTCCGGCAACGGCTGTAATAGCGGCCGCCACACTTCCTGCCGTGCAACTCTCGGCAGTAACGAGTGTCAGGCCTTCTCTCCAAAACAAATCGTTAATCTCTTTACTTAAAAATTTACCTTCTACTGACATGTTGAAAACGGTTTTTAAATATTTAAATAGTTACCCGTGAATAAGCGGGCTTGTCTATAGTGCAAAAATCATTGTCCAGGTACTTGTAATAACCGGTAATTGCGATCATTGCAGCATTATCCGTAGTAAAGCTGAACTTCGGGATATAGATATTCCAACCATATTTCCCGGCATGTTCGCGGAATGAGTTACGAAGCCCGTTATTGGCTGATACCCCTCCGGCTACTGCCACTTCATTTATTTTGAGATTTTTGGCTGCTTTTCTCAGCTTATCCATTAAAATATCTACAATAGTCGCTTCTAATGAAGCAGCCAAGTCGTTTTTATGATGCTCGATGAAATCGGGATCTTCTTTCAACCAGTCACGCAAAGAGTATAGGAAAGAAGTCTTTAGTCCACTGAAGCTATAGTTATAGTCCGGAATATGTGGTTTACTGAAAGTGAACGCTTTGGGATTGCCTTGACGTGCCAGTTTATCAATGATAGGACCTCCGGGATAACCTAAGCCCATTACTTTAGAACATTTGTCGATAGCTTCTCCTGCTGCATCGTCAATAGTTTGTCCCAAAACTTCCATATCATTATAGGCCTTTACCAATATTATCTGTGAGTTTCCTCCTGACACCAGCAGGCACAAGAAAGGGAATTTAGGTTCGTTGTTGTCTTCTTCCGATTCTTTAATGAAATGGGCTAACACATGGGCTTGCAGGTGGTTAACATCAATCATTGGTATATTTAATGAACGTGCGAAACCTTTCGCAAAAGATACTCCGACCAGTAATGATCCCATCAAGCCGGGTCCTCGGGTGAATGCAACGGCGCTTAGTTGCTCCTTGGTAACTCCTGCCCTTTTTAAGGCTTCGTGCACCACCGGTACAATGTTTTGTTGATGGGCACGTGACGCCAATTCGGGAACCACCCCTCCGTAAGCTTCGTGAACAGCCTGGCTGGACACTACGTTGGACAACAATACGCCATTCTTGATAACTGCGGCTGATGTGTCGTCACAGGAAGATTCTATACCTAATATAATTGTATCCATATTTCTATACCTTAATTATATATTAATGTGTCAGAATTTCAAGTCCGTTATCTGTCATAACGAAAGTATGTTCCCACTGTGCAGACGGCTGTTCGTCTTCGGTGACTACAGTCCAGCCATCTTCCTCATCAATGAAGACTTCCCATGTTCCCATATTGATCATTGGTTCAATGGTAAAAACCATTCCCGGAACCAATAGCATACCAGTTCCTTTTTTCCCAAAATGTTCTACATCCGGTTCTTCATGAAACTCTATGCCTACTCCGTGTCCGCAGAGATCACGCACTACTGAGAATCCATTTTTTTTAGCATGTTTTTCAATGGTATGTCCTATGTCTCCCACAAAACCAAATGGTTTTGCAGCTTCCATGCCTATCTCCAAACATTCTTTAGCTACTCGTACCAGTTTCTCTTTCTGAGGTGTGGTTTTTCCAATGGTAAACATACGCGATGCGTCGGCATAATAACCATCAAGAATGGTAGTACAATCCACATTGATAATATCTCCTTCTTCCAGAATGTCGAATTCATTAGGAATACCGTGACAAACAACCTCATTGATAGAGGTGCAGCAACTTTTTGGAAAACCTTCATAACCTAAGGTTGCAGGAATGCCGCCATGATCTTTAGTGTATTCATAAACTAGTTTGTCTATTTCCAATGTGCTCATGCCTGCATGGATCTCGCGTTCTACAAGGTCTAGCACTCCGGTATTGATAATACCGCTACGGCGTATTCCTTCAATCTGTTCTGGTGTCTTAATCAGTTCACGTGAAGGCACCAAATGACCTCTATCTTGATAATAGAGAACCTTTTTATCTAACTCTGTGAGTTCCATACCTTTGGGCACTCTCCAGTTTATTTTATTTCTTTTCATATCAAAGGATTAATTGACTTACAAAGTTAGAGGAAATATTTGTAAAAATGGCTCATCCGGCAATAAATATCTTCATAAAAAGAGAATTTACATGAAATTTGACAGAAACAAATGTTAAATAATCATGTCTTTTACATGAATTTTATGTAGGAGAGTCTATTTTATTTTAATAAAAGGTTATATTTACCGCAAAAAAACTAAGCATTCTATTATTAACTTCTTTAATTGAACATCAAAATGGATAAACATCAAATTGGAGTAAACGCAGGAAAAGTTTGGAAACTGCTGAATGACAATAAACGGTGGAGTTATTGTGATTTAAAAAGAGCTTCAGAGTTGTCTGACAGAGATTTGAATGCAGCTATAGGTTGGCTGGCCAGAGAGAATAAAATAGACTTTGAATGTTCTAACGGAGACGATTGCCTGTTTCTGAGCGTCAATGTTTATATTGGCTGAATACGAGAAACAGATAATTATGTGGGGCCAAAACTTTCATAATTATCTGTTCTCTTTTTTTAATCAACTTTTCTAATCACTTTGGCTGGATTACCTACAGCAACGGAATTGTCGGGAATGTCTTTAGTTACGACACTTCCAGCTCCGATAATACAGCGATGACCTATTTTTACTCCGGGACAAAGAATAGCTCCTCCTCCTATCCAGCAATCTTCTCCGATAGTTACGGGATATGCATACTCTTTGGGTTCGCGTCGGGTTATGTAATCTACCGGATGATGTGGAGTATAGATCTGTACATTGGGTCCTATCAATGTATGTGCTCCTATGGTGATATATCCACCGTCTAAAAATGTACAGTTGGCATTCACAAAGACATGCTCTCCTAAGCGGATGCCGTGTCCATGATCACAGTAAAATGGTGGACAGATGACAGAAGTGGAAGGGATACCCGGCACTAATTCTTCCAGCACTTCCCTGAAACCATCATCGTATGTACTCATCATCCGTAATTGGGCCACTAGTTTTTTGGCGTGTATGAAACTGGCCTGTATTTCCGGTTTCTCCATATCGGCCAGCTGACTGTTACGCATTTTGTCTATCTCGTTCATAATTAAAGGGCTTTAAGATTTCGCCTCAAATGTAGGATTTGTTTTCCGTTCTGCCAAATATACACCACACAAGATAAGAAAACAGCCGGTAAGGGCTATCCAAGTTATCTTTTCATTAATAATGACCGCTGAAGTAAGAAGAGTTACCAAAGGGACGATATAAATATAGTTTGTACTTTTTACGGCTCCCAATTCCTTGACACATGCATTCCAGGCTATGAAGCAGAGCATGGAGGCGACAAATCCCAAAAAGAGAAGATTTCCAAACACGATGGGTTGCATCATCAAGACATTGTCCCAATTTAACGGACGGAATAAAAACATGGGCAGAATGGTCAGCACTCCGTAGAAGAATACTTTACGGGTAATGAATACGATAGAATAATGATTATCCAATTGTTTGAGAATAAGGCAATAAAATGCCCACATCAATGCAGCGGTCAGTGAAAGAATATCTCCCAAAGGATTAATTTTCAGAATGAAACTGCCGTTGAAAACAACTAGCCCCACTCCTATCAAAGCCATGATCGATCCGTAAACAAGATGGCGGGTGAAAGGTTCTTTTCTTCTGAACAAATAAGAAAGTAGTGTGGTCAGAACAGGTGATGTGCATACTATCAGAGACACGTTGGAGGCTAATGTGATACCGAGAGCCGTATTTTCAGTAATGAAATAAATAGTTCCTCCACATAATCCGGCCAATAAAAGTAACAATTCATCTTTTATTCTATTGGCAAATAGTTTTTTATAAGAAATACACCACATGCAAAGATAGGCCAGAGTGAAACGATAAAAGAAGATGTCGGAAGGACTTAATCCATGTTGGATTAGAATCTTAGTAGAAACAAAAGTAGTCCCCCAGATAGCTACAGTGATTATTGCCATTAAGTGATAGACGAACCTTGATTTGATTACATTCATAATTTATATGTGTTTTATTATGTTGCAAAGATAGGTTTTGTTTTCGAGAAACTTATCAAAATATATGGCATAGTTGAGCTGATACAAAGTTCGTTTGTTTTCTCACTTACCTTGGGCGCGGCCCTCAAGGTAAGTGAGATATTTCTATTTCTGGGGAATCCAGGAATCTACCAGCTCCTGATGTTCTTTTACCCATTTTTCCGCTCCTTCTTTTTCATTATATTCATTTTGTGATACATCATCCAGCAAGCTGCTGATTTCTTCGGTGCTCAGATGTATGTTTTCTATCAGTTTTACCACAAACGGGTGTTGCTCACCAAATCCTTTGCAGGCAATGGCTGTAATTGTTTCCGCTTTACCAAAAATGCCTTTCGGGTCTTCTAAAAATTTTAATTTAAAGCGGGTGAACATCCAATGGGGAGTCCATCCCGTCACCACAATCCATTGATGTTCGTCAATGGCCCTTTTTAGTACTGCGGTCATAGCCGGTCCGCTAGACTCCAGCAATTTGTAATCCAGATTGTATTTTTCTATGGCCATATCTGCAGCATGCATAATCCCTGCGCCGGCATCAATGCCGATAATCTCGCCTCCGAATTTTTCTTTGTTGGCATTTAATTGGTCAATAGAATGAATGTCCACATAATCGGGGACTACCAGACCGATACGGGCATCTGGATAGATCTTGCCTAAGATTTCCAGATTCTTTCCGTATTGTTTCATATAATCGGCCTGTGTGGCCGGTAACCAAGCATCCATCAGCAAATCTACTTTGCCACGGGCCATTGTTGCATAGATAGGAGCAGGATCAGCATTCTTTAAAATGACATGATAACCTTGTTGTTCAAGAATCACTTCCGTTAAATAGGTCAGAGCGATGCCATCGTCCCAGTTTATGTATCCAATGCTTATTGTCTTATCATCTTTTTTCCCGCTGCAAGAGGTAAGCAACAGGAGGAAAGACAAAAAATATAGTATTTTCTTCATGCTTATTTCCCTTTCTTTTGTTTTCCAAGTCCTTGTGTTATTCTATCCAGAATGATGGCTAGGATGACTACTGCGATACCGCCTTCGAAACCTAAACCTATTTTCATCTGCGTGATACCTTTCAATACGATTTCCCCTAACCCTCCGGCTGCAATCATAGCGGCAATGACCACCATGGAGAGCGACATTAGGATTGTCTGGTTTATACCGGTCATGATAGTGGGCAATGCCAGCGGTAATTGTACCTTGAATAATAATTGCATAGGTGTCGCACCAAAAGAGCGCGAAGCTTCTATAACATTCTTCGGTACTTGCTTGATACCCAGGCTGGTCAGACGCACTACGGGAGGCATGGCAAAAATAATGGTGGCAAAAGCTCCCGGAACGGTTCCCAGCCCGAAAAAGAGTACGGCAGGAATCAGATAGACGAAAGCAGGCATCGTTTGCATCAGGTCGAGGATAGGATGCAGAATTTTATCACATCGTTTGCTGTTTGCGCTCCATATTCCCAATGGAAGTCCCATGATAAGAGCGATGATGGTAGACGAAAGCACCAATGCTAAAGTCTGCATGGTTTCGTTCCAAAATCCCATTCCCCAAATCAGTAATAATCCTAAAATGGTAAAAATGCTGACTCCTTTTCCCGATTTATACCAAGCCAGGATGGCCAGCAATGCTATTGTTACATAAAAAGGTATCCACATCAATATGTTTTGGAACCCATCTATGAACCCGCCTATTCCAACATTGATGGCGTCGAAAAGAGGGGCAAAGTTTTCTGTGAGCCAGTTGATGGCTGTTTCTATATATTTTCCTATGTTTATCATAATTCGATAGCGTTTTGAATAAGTTCATTAATTTCTTCTTTATCTTTTCCGGTCATCTCTACTACGATGGACGATAGAGGAACCAAGCCTTTCAGTTCGCGTTCTTCATTTACCACATAAATGGGAGAATTGGTTTTCGTAATTAAGGGAAGCAGATCCTCAATCTTTGTGTCCTCCGTAACGGAATGTACTTCACTTTGTACGGCTTCCTTGATTGATTTTATACCTTTATGCCGAAGAATGGCGGCACTTTCCAATGTAATCTCTCCTATCAGCTTGTCATTTTCATCTATCACAGGAAGCACGGTAATATCTCTTTCTTTCATCTTTCTGATCAGAACCTCGGGACCTTCTTTACGCAGACGGGCTACGGCGGGACGGGTTATCATAATACTTCCTGCCGTTATGATTTTGCTCCGGTCCACATTTTCTACAAATCTTGCCACATAGTCATTGGCTGGTTCTGTTAAAATTTCTTCTGAAGTTCCGACTTGCACCACTTCTCCGTCTCTCATAATGGCAATGCGGTCACCCAGTTTAATTGCTTCGCTCAAATCATGCGTGATAAAGACGATGGTCTTTTTCATTTTGGATTGCAGCGCCAGCATTTCATCTTGCATTTGTACGCGGATCAATGGGTCCAAAGCGGAAAAGGCTTCATCCATCAGTAATATTTCCGGATCATTTGCCAAAGCGCGTGCCAACCCGACACGTTGCTGCATTCCGCCGGAAAGTTGTCCGACCATCTGATTCTGATATCCTTTCAGCCCGACTATTTCCATACTCTTCATGGCTTTTTTCTCACGTTCTTGTTTGGGAACTCCTTGGAGTTCAAGACCGAATGCAATATTGCTTAAAACACTGCGATGAGGTAACAAACCAAAATTTTGGAACACCATAGCTATCTCCCGGCGACGCATTTCCAACAATTCCTTATCAGATGCGGCAGTAATATCTGTTCCATTAATCAGTACTTGTCCTTTTGTGGGTTTGATTAATCGGTTTATGCAGCGCAATAAAGTTGATTTGCCACTACCCGATAGCCCCATGATTACGAAGAATTCTCCTTCTTTGATTGTCAGATTGGCGTTTTTAACTGCTACAGTACAATTAGTCGCCTTTAAAATTTCATTTTTGCTTTTTCTTTCTTTCAACATCCGGAACGCTTTCTGCTTTTCCGGACCGAAAACAAGATATAAGTCTTTTATTTCTATTTTGTTCATAGTCTATAATAGTTTAAATTAATTAAGAATAGGGAGGAATTGACGGAAGTAAATTGAGATGTCATCCGGTATATTTAACGAAACAAAATATAAAAAGGTTCATTATAAGATGAGTTTAATTGATCAGTAAATATGTTTCTTACAGCTTGTTATTGTTTACTCCCTACGGGAGTGGTTCAGAAAATCCGAGATTAAAAAAGATAATCAGAAAGCGTTTTCTATAAAACAGAAATTAAGTATTATCCTTTTGTCGAGCGTTCATTTTATTCTATCTTTGTCCCGCAAAACAGAATAAATATATGGATAGTATTTTAATTATTGATGATGAACCGCAAATACGCAAACTTCTTTCGCGTATGATGGAATTGGAAGGTTACGAAGTATTCCAGGCAGCCGATTGCCAGTCTACATTGAAACAACTTAAGTTACATAATCCCCAAGTGGTGTTGTGTGATGTGTTTTTGCCGGACGGCAATGGAGTAGATATGGTTACAACCATCAAAAAACTCTATCCAGAATTGGAGGTGATACTTTTGACCGCCCACGGTAACATTCCGGATGGTGTGCAGGCAATCAAGAATGGAGCCTTTGATTATATCACCAAAGGGGATGATAATAATAAAATTATTCCGTTAATCAGCCGGGCTATGGCTCAGGCTAAAAAGAATGTAGGGGAAAAAGTGAAAACAGAAGAAACCCAAAGTTTCTCTTTTGACGCTATAAAAGGGAAGTCGGAGGGTATGCAACAAGCCGTAGCATTGGCCCGAAAGGTTTCGGCAACGGATGTTACAGTCTTGCTGACCGGAGAAACAGGCACGGGGAAAGAAGTCTTTGCACAAGCCATCCATCGCAACAGTCTTCGCAAAGAGAATGCTTTTGTGGCTGTAAACTGTTCTGCTTTTAGCAAAGATCTGCTTGAAAGCGAGATATTCGGTCATAAAGCCGGTTCGTTTACCGGAGCGATGAAAGATAAGAAGGGGCTGTTCGAAGTGGCCGATAACGGAACCATCTTTTTGGATGAAATAGGTGAAATGGCTTTCGAGCTGCAGGCCAAATTGCTTCGTGTGCTCGAAGCGGGAGAGTACATCAAGATAGGCGACACGAAACCGACGAAAGTGAATGTCCGCGTTATCTCCGCCACCAATCGGGACCTGAAAAAAGAAATAGAACAAGGTAATTTCCGTGAAGATCTTTATTATCGTCTTTCTGTTTTTCAGATACACCTCCCTCCTCTTCGTGAGCGCAAAGAAGACATCGAACTTTTGGCGGGAAGCTTTATCCAACTCTTTTCAAAAAAACTGGGGAAACAAGTGGAAGGGATGGCTCCGGAGTTCTTGAATGCTTTGAAAGCTGCCGACTGGAGAGGAAATATCCGTGAATTGCGAAACGTGATAGAACGCAGCATGATTGTCTGCGACAAACAGCTTACCTTACAAGATCTTCCTATTGAAATACAGAATACCCGACAGGAAGATTATTCCGGCAAGAATTATTCGGAGTTTGAACTGGCCGCTATGGAAAAACGTCATATTGCTAAAGTTCTGCAACATACTAAAGGAAACAAGACTGAGGCTTCACGTTTATTGAAAATAGGTTTGACTACTTTATATAGAAAAATAGAGGAATACGGTATTTAGTTATTGAGTACCATTGATTAAGCCGTTTCCTCCTTATGGCTAAGCCCACTCTTATGGTTTGCTGCTACAGTTTCTTCCGGTGGACTGTACAGTCCACCGGGGCAGTCCGTACAGTCCATTGCAGTGGACTGTACGGAGCGATGCCGGCGACTATAGTATGTAACCGTAAGAATGGGCTTAACCATAAGGAAGAAAGAGCTTAGTATCAGGTATGAAAGACCATACGGTAGCGTTTCACAAGCTGGAACACTTACTACACTCTTCTGTCCGTCACAGTTTCAGCAAAGATGGAAACGGAATCGGTATAGTACGGATTTTAGAAATCCCCCGTGGCTTTCCTCAGCAAGACAGGAGCTCTCGATATACTTCAGCATCTTCTTCCGAGAAACAGCATACAATCACTTCTCCTTCATAGCCATGTGCCATTTCTTCCCCGATGGCATTCAATGCGATACGTGCCGCTTCTTCCTTGGGATAATGATATACGCCGGTACTGATACAGGGGAATGCAATGCTTTGGATGCCGTTTTCTCTCGCTAGTATAAAACTGGTACGATAACATGATGCAAGTTTTTCGGCTTCTCCATGCGTTCCCCCATGCCATACGGGCCCTACAGTATGAATTACTTTCCTGCATGGCAGGTTGTATGCATCGGTTATCTTGCTTTCCCCTGTCGGACAACCGCCCAATGTTTTGCATTCCGCTAACAACGCCGGACCTGCAGCCCGATGGATAGCTCCATCTACACCGCCACCACCCAGCAACGAACTGTTGGCTGCATTTACAATGGCGTCGACTTTTAAAGTAGTGATATCGGCTACGGTAATATTTATCTTTTTCATTTTTCCTTTCTGTTTTTCTGTATTAAAACCTCTATACAAAGCTATATAATAAATTGGGGAATTATGCAGTTTGGCAGCAAATAAATCAATTATTCTCCTGTTTTGATATCCTTCCCTTTTCATTTTGAAAAGATCTTCTTTTGCTCCCTCTTTTTTCTTGTTGTTATATCTGTATATAAATCAATTACTTATCTCCTGTTTGCCAGTAATGGCACACTATTGGCATATAGCGTGGCAGTTAACAATAGTATTAATTTAAAAAAAGGAATTATGGATTTATTTTCAATCGGATTTGCGGTTTGTACCTTGAGCGGCATAGCTTGCTTTTGGCTTTTCTTTAAATGTATAGACTGGTTCGAGAAGATCTAAAAAAAGAAAGGAGAAACAAGTTATGTACACAGCATTATTTGTAGTTAGTTTGATTATGTTCGGCTATATGATGTATGTTCTTATCAAGCCGGAGAAGTTTTAAAAAAGTAAGTTAAGAAATAAAGAGTTATGAATACTGAAGTTTTAGGTGTTATAGCGCAAATTGTCTTATTGATAGTGCTTAGCTATCCTTTGGGCAAATATATCGCTAAAGTTTATAAAGGTGAAAAGACTTGGTCGGATTTTATGAAGCCCGTTGAACGGGTTATGTTCAAACTGAGTGGTATCAATCCCAATGAGGAGATGAACTGGAAACAGTTTTTGAGAGCCTTGCTGGTGGTAAATCTATTTTGGTTCCTTTGGGGGATGGTACTGTTGGTTACACAAGGTGTGCTGCCGCTTAACCCGGATGGAAATGCCGGTCAGACTGCGCATCAGGCATTCAATACTTGTATCAGTTTCATGGTGAACTGTAACTTGCAACATTATAGCGGTGAAAGTGGGCTGACTTATTTTACTCAGCTATTCGTCATCATGCTCTTTCAGTTTATTACTGCCGCTACCGGTATGGCTGCCATGGCAGGTATAATGAAAGCGCTGGCTGCAAAGACTACTCAGACTATTGGCAATTTCTGGAACTATTTGGTATTAAGTTGTACCCGTGTCCTGTTGCCTCTTTCATTGATCGTAGGTTTTATCCTGATTGTGCAAGGCACTCCGATGGGCTTTGACGGAAAAATGAAGGTGACCACCATGGAAGGAACTACACAATATGTATCACAAGGCCCTACGGCGGCTATTGTCCCTATCAAACAATTGGGTACTAATGGGGGTGGTTATTTTGGTGTAAACTCTTCTCATCCCTTGGAGAACCCTACCTATTTTGCTAATATGGTGGAATGTTGGTCTATCCTTATCATACCTATGGCGATGGCATTTGCATTCGGTTTCTATCTGAAACGTAAAAAATTGGGTTATAGTATATATGGTGTCATGCTGTTTGCTTATCTGGTAGGAGTTTGTATCAATGTCAGTCAGGAGATGGGTGGTAATCCACGTATTGATGAGATGGGGATAGCGCAGGATAATGGCGCGATGGAAGGTAAAGAAATACGTTTGGGCTCGGCCGCCACTGCTTTGTGGAGTATTACTACTACGGTTACTTCCAATGGTTCTGTCAATGGTATGCACGATTCAACAATGCCGCTTTCGGGTATGATGGAAATGCTGAACATGCAGATCAACACATGGTTTGGCGGTGTAGGTGTGGGATGGATGAACTACTTTACATTTATTATTATCGCCGTGTTCATCAGTGGGTTGATGGTAGGCCGTACACCGGAGTTTCTTGGTCATAAAGTAGAAGCACGTGAAATGAAGATTGCTTCCATTGTAGCACTACTTCATCCGTTTATCATTTTAGTTGGTACAGCATTGGCTGCTTATCTGTTTGTTCATGCGCCTGCATTTGTGGAAAGTGAAGGTGGCTGGTTGAACAATCCCGGATATCATGGTCTGAGTGAAATGCTTTATGAATACACCTCGTGTGCCGCCAATAATGGTTCCGGTTTTGAAGGACTGGGTGATAACACATGGTTTTGGAACTACTCTTGTGGTATTGTGCTGATATTAGGACGTTTTGTCCCGATTGTAGGTCAAGTGGCCATAGCAGGTATTCTGGCTAAGAAAAAATTTATTCCCGAAAGCGCCGGCACATTGCAAACCGATACAGTGACATTCGGTGTGATGACATTTGCGGTTATTTTTATTGTTGCCGCACTATCATTCTTCCCGGTACATGCATTAAGCACTATTGCCGAGCACTTGAGTTTATAATTCTGATAACAGACAACGATATTAATAGAAGATATGAAAGATAATAAATCAGCTTCTTTATTTCAGAAGGAGCAAGTTATTGACAGCATAAAACAATCATTCGTGAAGTTGAATCCGCGAGTGATGATTAAGAATCCGATTATGTTCACGGTAGAGGTTTGTACAGCTATTATGTTCTTGGTGATGCTCTACTCTATCGTTAATGATTCACAAGGCTCATTTATTTATAATTTATGGGTTTTCGTAATTCTGTTCATCACCTTGTTATTTGCTAATTTTGCTGAAGCTATTGCCGAAGCGCGCGGAAAAGCACAAGCCGATAGCCTGAGGAAGACTCGTGAGGAGACCCCTGCCAAATTGATTGTGAACGGGACTTTGAAAACAGTCAGTAGTTCCCAGTTAAAGAAAGGTGATATTTTTGTATGTGAGGCAGGAGATGTTATTCCTGCCGATGGCGAGATCATCGAAGGACTGGCGTCTATTGACGAAAGTGCCATCACAGGCGAATCCGCTCCTGTAATCCGTGAAGCAGGCGGTGACAAGAGTTCAGTAACAGGAGGTACAAAAGTATTGTCCGATCAGATAAAAGTAATGGTAAGCACCCAGCCGGGTGAAAGTTTCTTGGATAAGATGATTGCATTGGTGGAAGGCGCATCCCGCCAGAAAACACCGAATGAAATTGCATTGACTATCCTGTTGGCAGCATTTACATTGGTCTTTGTCATTGTGTGTATCACCCTTAAACCGTTTGCCGATTATACGGGAACTGTCATTACCATTGCTTCTTTTCTGTCCTTGTTTGTCTGCCTCATTCCCACCACTATCGGAGGATTGCTTTCGGCTATCGGTATCGCCGGGATGGATCGTGCTCTGCGTGCCAACGTCATAACCAAATCGGGTAAAGCAGTGGAAACAGCCGGAGATATAGATACTTTGCTTCTTGATAAAACAGGAACAATAACTATAGGAAACCGTAAAGCTACTCGTTTTTATCCGGCTCAGGGAGTGGATGAACATGCTTTCATCGAAGCCTGCCTACTCTCATCTGTATCTGATGATACTCCGGAAGGTAAATCTATTATTGAACTGGGACGTGAATCGGGTTTACGGATGCGTAATTTGAATACCGATGGTGCTCATATGATAAAATTTACCGCCGAAACCAAATGCTCGGGTATTAACTTGAAGGATGGAACAGAAATCCGTAAAGGTGCATTTGATGCTATCCGCAAGATAGCTTTGTCTGCCGGAAACCCTTTCCCAAAAGAAACGGAAGATATCATTCAAACCATTACAAGTAATGGAGGTACTCCATTGGTGGTGAGTGTCAATAAGAAAATTGCCGGAGTTATAGAATTGCAGGATATCATAAAACCGGGTATTCAGGAACGTTTTGAACGTTTACGCAAGATGGGGGTAAAAACAGTCATGGTGACGGGAGATAACCCTTTGACCGCCAAATATATTGCAGAGAAAGCCGGAGTAGACGACTTCATAGCCGAAGCTAAACCGGAGGATAAGATGGAGTATATCAAGAAAGAGCAGGCTGCCGGCAAACTGGTTGCCATGATGGGTGACGGAACAAATGATGCTCCTGCCCTTGCCCAAGCTAATGTGGGGGTTGCCATGAATAGCGGTACACAGGCTGCCAAGGAAGCAGGGAATATGGTGGATTTGGATAATGATCCTACCAAGCTGATAGAAATTGTTGAGATAGGTAAACAATTGCTGATGACACGTGGTACACTGACCACTTTCTCCATAGCCAATGATGTGGCCAAATATTTTGCCATTGTTCCTGCATTGTTCATGCTTTCCATTCCAGAACTGGCTGCATTGAATATTATGGGGTTGCATAGCCCTGAGAGTGCTATCTTATCTGCAGTTATATTCAATGCCATCATTATTCCTATTCTGATTCCGCTGGCATTGAAAGGAGTTCAATACAAACCGATAGGAGCTTCCGCCTTGCTTCGTCGTAATCTTTTGATATATGGCATAGGTGGTGTTATTGCTCCTTTTGTGGGTATTAAATTAATAGATTTAGTAGTAGGATTATTCTTTTAACAAGTAAATAACAATGAAAAATTTTATAAAGTCATTCAGACTTACTTTAGTCTTTTGTGTGTTTTTCTCAGTATGCTATATACTAGTCTTATGGATTTTCGCTCAATTTGCCGGACCTAATTCCGGCAATGCCGAGATTGTGGAACTTAACGGAAAAGTGGTAGGTGCAGCCAATGTGGGACAATTATTTACAGAAGATATCTATTTCTGGGGACGTCCTTCATGTGCTGGTGAAGGTTATGATGCGGCTAGTTCGGCCGGTAGCAATAAAGGTCCTACCAATGAGGAGTATCTGGCTGAAGTAGAAGCTCGGATTGATACATTTTTAAAGCATCATCCTTACTTGAGCCGTAAGGAAGTACCTGCCGAAATGGTAACAGCCAGCGGTTCCGGATTGGATCCTGACATCACTCCGGCCTGCGCATACGTGCAGGTACAACGTGTGGCTAAAGCTCGCGGAATGAGTGAGGAAACTGTAAAAGCTATTGTAGATAAAGCTGTGGAAAAACCGTTTATGGGCATGTTCGGTACAGAGAAGGTGAATGTGTTAAAACTGAATGCTGCTTTAGAAAAGGCAAAATAATAAAAATATATAGTCATTAAATTAGGAAGATGTGCGTCATGAAAAAGAGAAGTTTCCTGGATACCGAGAGCCTGTCGGCTCTAGAAGCTGTGGCTATCATTGTATTGTTCTTTGCTTTGATAACATGGATTCTTGATCTTTGACGTGCATCACCATTGAATGATGCATCTTGATTCAGAAAAACTCAAAATGGATATTTCCTTTCAGACAATAAGAAGGAAATAGTAGAAATATGTAAAACATGAATATTAATTAGTTTAATTTTTTAAGATGAAAAGGAATTTGAAAAAAGTGGTCTTGGTGCTGGCTTTACTGTTGCCTGGAGTGATAAAAGCACAAGAATTTAACGTAACGGCTAAGGCAGATTTTGTAAGTGATTACATTTGGCGTGGCGCTTACCAGAATTCAGGATTTTCTGTACAGCCTACATTAGGATTATCTTACGGCAACCTTTCTTTATCTGCTTGGGGGAGTCAGAGCCTGACCAAGACAGACGGTGCACAAGAGTTTGACATCAATTTAAGCTATACTATTGGCGGTTTAGGTATTACAGTAACCGACTATTGGTGGAATGGCATCACCATGCCCTACGGGGATTATAAACATGATCATCATTTTGAAGGAACATTAGCTTATAATTTCGGCGAGAACTTTCCTCTGACCTTGAGTTGGTCTACTATGTTTGCGGGAGGAGACGATAACAAAGACGGTGATCGTGCTTATTCCACTTATATCAATGCTTCTTATAATATTGCTTGCCCGGCAGAAATTACGCTCACTCCTTCCGTTGGTTTCACTCCTTGGAAAGGAATGTATGATGCTGATGGTGCTGCTTTTACAGATATTGCTTTAAAAGCTTCCAAGAACATTAATATTACAGATAATTTTTCTTTGCCTTTGTTTGTACAGGCTATTGTTTCGCCCTCATTTGACAAAACTTATCTGATAGCCGGATTAAGTATTGGGTTTTAAATGTGTGATTTTTTTGATAAAAAGGAGAAATGCAAAGCATTTCTCCTTTTTGTTGTATTAGAGTGACTTATCTTTTTTTGATTCTTGCCAGATGTGGTATTTTTGTTCAAAGAGTTGCCACGTGGAGAATGGAATATGGCAAAAACTAAAGATAGTTTTGTATCTCTTTAATGTTATTCAACTTAATAAAGTGGGAGTGCGTTACTTCTCCTTCACATTGTTCGTGTGCCCAAGTGATATGATGAGGTACATAGGCTGCATAACCTCCGAGTTCCAATATGGGAATAATATCTGACTTTATTGAGTTTCCTATCATCAGTAAATTTTCTGCCTTACACCCTAAATTATCAAGCAATCTTTTATAATCCGCATTCTTCTTGTCGCTCATTATTTCTATGTGGCAAAAACATTCTTGTAGTCCGGACGCAGAAATCTTTCTTTTTTGATCGAACAGATCACCTTTGGTGGCCAATACTAATTTATAATTTTCGCACAAGGCTGATATGACTTCTTGCACACCGTCCAATAATATGATTGGCCTTTGCAGAAGTTCCTGGCCTGATCGGAGGATTTCTTTTACGAGATTGAGATCTCCTTCTCCATTAGTAACTTTGCAAATGGTTTCAATCATGCAAAGCAGCATTCCTTTCAGTCCATAACCATAGATATGCAGATTTTTTATTTCTGTTTTGAACAGTTCTTCTGATATGGAAGGAGCTGGTAAATATTTCCTCAGAAGATGACAAAATTTGTGTTCCAACTCTTGAAAATAAAGTTCATTTTCCCAAAGAGTGTCATCGGCATCAAAAGCGATAAATTCTATTTTATTTTTCATGTTTTATTATTAGAATAGGAAGAGGGAGCAATCATATCATAATGTATTGTTTTGTCCGTCTTTTAAGTTCTGTATAAATTCGGCAACATTTCGTCCATCCACCAAGCCATGGTGGACACTGATGGATATAGGGAGCAAAAGTTTCTTTTTTTCTTGTATCAGCTTACCTGTAGAAATTTTGGGTATAGAATCTCCTGTTTGAATTGAACCGGCATGTTTCATCTCGGAAAAGGCAAACCAAGGCAGAGCCGAATAACGGATGACATCTGCTCTTGCAGTGTCCTTGGAAAAAGAAAGTCCGGCACTGTTTTTTACTCTATGTATTTCCTTTTCTGCATTTTCAATAAATAAGGAAAGATCTGTGTCATACTCAAAAAATCCAAAGCCAAAAGTTCCGTCCTCTCTTCCGATAGTGGGCGAAATATTGATTTTATCATATTCTACTACTTCTCCGTTTTCTATACGTAATTTGAATGCAGTAGTTGCATTGATACATTTCAATAGGAAGTACACAGAATAAAGAAAAAAAGAAACCTCCATATTTTTACTTTGTTGATATACGCTTGTGAAATCAACAGTCGTAGTAATTCCCCAAAAAGGGTCATCGAGAGCCGAGAAGAATTTAAAATGCTCTTTTCTATTCCAATTGTCCAGGTTAATAACTCGCTTCATTTTCTATTTACTCTGTTTTTCTTTTATGTGTATTATTTCTGTTGCAACTATTTTAACGATAAAACATATTGTTGCAAATATACAAAAAGTATTTTAACAGAGATGTTCTTTGTTTGCTTTAAATCCATTTTATTATTTCCTGTTCTGTGCTAAAGTTAAGAATGGATAACAGCAACTATTTTAAAAGGTTATTCAGGACTGATAATCAACTATATGTCTATTTTTGTTTATAAGGGAAAGAATTCTATTAAATTCATAAGTCAGATTTTTGTATGGATAACAATTTAGGTGATAGAATTGGCAATAAAGTACAAATCGCTATAAGGATAAAATAATGTTTTATTTAATCAAAAACAAAAGCAACAAATACCTTGTCGGACGAATTGTTGCTTCTGTTTACTCAGGAAGGTCACATAACAAAAGAGTCTTGTAATTGAGTTTGCTTTATTACATCAAATTTCTCTGATGGAATATCTAGAAAGGCTTTGCACAGTGTCACTAATGCCTTTTCTCTATCTTGTTCCCGTACCAGCACTGAAAGATTGTGAGTGCTGCTACCGTATGAAATCATGCATACCGGCATTTCTTTCAGTGTTTCTATAATTCTGGCTTCCAACCCTGTATGCTTTTCCCAATTTAGATCTCCAATAACGCTGACCACAGACATTTCTGTTTCCATTCCTATTTCCGCATACTTATGTAATTCACGATATATCAGGCGTAATGTGTCGTTGCTACATTTCACAGCCAATGAAACACTTACATTAGAGGAAGTCGCTAAATAGACAGGAACCTTATATTTCTCGAACACATCAAATACTTTTCCAATAAATAGATAAGAAGTAAGAATCCCCAACGAACGAAGTTTGACAAAGACCACACCTCTGCGTGAAACAGCAGCTTTTACTTTTGTTCCTGTTTTTTCTGATGATATTCGTAATGTATCTTTCGGTGTTTTTATCAATACAATAGCCATACCGGCGGTGCGCGCCAGCGGAATACATTCCGGATGAAGCAATGCAATGCCGCTATCAATAAAATTCTCGGCTTCACCGTATGTAAGAGTTCGAGTATGTTCCATACCTCGGAAACAAATTTCATCAGAATGTAAGGATGTTATAATTTCATCCGCATGGAATACAGCCCCGATAACAGTGGCATAATACTCATTTCCTATTTGTGGGAAGAAATCCACTTCATCATATACATTTTTACACAAACGGCTTTGGGTAATAAGAATGTGAACATCGGGACAGTCTTTCATCAGTTCTTCTACATTCTTTTTCACATACTTTATATCCGGTTTTCGATCAAGCCCTAGTCGCATGAAATGACATGAGTTCAAGATGAAGTTCTTTTTTGTACATTCTTCTAAATAATGTGACAGAATAAGAGAGGATATCATTGCTCCGTGAGCCATGATCTCATGATCGTCAATGATGTTCAGATTTTCATTACATAAACGGGAAATTTGATCGATGTGTACTTTTATTTCTTTGGCAGCTTCTGCTTTCTGTATTTCGGAGGAAAGAAGATTGTCCAGCCAATTTCTACAATCATTCTCAAAATCCTGCAATTGACTCATAACCTCTTCGATATCGACATGGAATAAAGAAATAGAAACAGCTTGCAGCTTTTGGGCAATGCTGGTAAAAGTGTCGAGCACTATAATAGAACGTTCGTTCATGTTAATTACTTCAGTCCAATGTTTCAGTTCGGTGGCAGATTTAATATTTTCTAAATTATATACTTTCATTTTTTTATTGCATTTTATTCTTTTGGAGTTTCTTTTTCATTTTAACAGGCAAATTTCCATATTGGAAAGCTATGTTTTTACTAGTTTCATCTTTATTAGTTTGTTAATCAGTTATTTCTTATTGTTTGCTCGCTACCTTTTCTATAAGTTGATAGCGTTATACTCCATATAAATCAAAATCGATGCCATTACAAAAATTGCACTTTTATCTTTCAGCTATTTCATTTCCCATTTTAGAAAAAAGGCTTTCATATTGAAAAAGTATAAACTAATCAATAAACATATATCATGTTGATAATAAGATGTTTAAATTAGTGGTATGACTTTTGTCATCTAATTGAAAAAAAGAATTATATAAAAATGAAATTGTATATCATATCAAACAGACTGCCCGTGAAGGCTGTCGCAGAAAAAGATACCTTTGTTTTCTCACGTAGTGAAGGAGGTCTGACAACGGGACTAAATTCCCTACAGGGCAATTACGAGAAACATTGGGTGGGGTGGCCCGGAATCTGTACAGACAAAGAGGAAGAAAAACAGGATATCTGTCACTGGTTGGAGGAAATGAATCTCCATCCCATATTTTTATCCGATGAGCAATATAAGAACTATTATGAGGGATACAGTAACAGTACCCTGTGGCCTTTATGTCACTATTTCTTTGCCTATACATTATATAGAAAAAGTTTCTGGCAATCTTACCAAGAGGTTAACGCTTTGTTTTGTCGGGAAATTATCCGCCTTGTGGAACCGGATGATTGGGTCTGGGTACAAGATTATCAGTTGATGTTACTTCCGGAAATGCTTCGCCAAGAGCTTCCCCAGTTGCATATCGGTTATTTCCATCATATTCCGTTTCCATCTTATGAGTTATTCCGAATTCTACCTGAACGTGCCGAAATACTGAAAGGATTGTTAGGAGCCGATTTTATCGCATTTCATACACATGACTATATGCGTCATTTCATCAGTGCGGCCGAACGGGTACTCCATATAGATTTCAGTTTGGATGAAACCCGGATAGGCAGTCGCATTGTGCGCGTTGATGCACTTCCGATGGGGATAAATTATGACCTTTACCACAATGTGTCACAACAAAAAAATGTTTGGAAGGCTATAGAACGAACCCGTCTCTTGTTTGGCAAACATAAACTTATCCTATCGGTAGACCGTTTGGATTATAGTAAAGGTATTTTGCACCGCCTTTATGGATTTGCCTCTTTTTTGGAACACCATCCCGAATATCATGGCAAGGTAACACTGGCTATGGTCATAGTTCCTTCACGTGATCATGTAGGCAGTTATGCCGAATTGAAAACCCGGATTGACGAGGAAATAGGTTCTATCAACGGACGATATTCTACAATGAACTGGACTCCGGTCTGCTATTTTTATCATGGTTTTTCATTCGAAGAATTGGCTGCTATGTATTTTATAGCTGATATTGCATTAGTAACTCCTTTGCGTGACGGAATGAACTTGGTTGCCAAAGAGTATGTTGCTGTCAAGCAAGACAATCCTGGTGTATTGGTTTTAAGTGAAATGGCTGGTGCCGCTGTGGAACTGACCGACGCCTTGCTGGTTAATCCCAATGATACGGAGCAGATAGAAAATGCCATTTGCCGGGCATTGGAAATGCCGTTTGAAGAACAGAAAGAACGGATGCACCGTATGCAGTCTATTGTATCCGTACAGACTGTCAATAAATGGGCTGCCGATTTTGTAAATGAATGGCAGGAAGTGGCACACAAAAACAAAACCATGCTTTTTAAGAAGATAGGATCACAGAATATGCAGGAAATTCAGCATCAATACTTACATGCTAAAAAGCGTTTGATTTTGTTGGATTATGACGGGACACTGGTCCCTTTTCAGAAAAGGCCGGAAGATGCCTCTCCTACTCCACAATTGCTGGATACATTGCAGAAACTGACCGCCGACCCCTTGAATCATGTGGTAATAAACAGCGGACGTGACCATTTTACTTTAGAGAAGTGGTTGGGTGCACTGCCTCTTTCCTTTGCAGCCGAACATGGGGCCTTTTATAAAGAGAATGGTGTATGGCACAAGAATGTACACGGGCAGGAATGGAGCCCCGGATTGCTTTCTATATTAAAATTATTTGTCAGCAAGACTCCTCGCTCCCATCTTGAAGTCAAAGAAACGGCACTTGCCTGGCATTATCGTGAGGCCGATGCATGGTTGGGCAGATTACGTGCGCAACAGTTGGTCAATTCCTTGATATCTATTTGCTTGAAACAGAATTTGCAAATCATGCAGGGTAATAAGGTAATAGAAATAAAATCTCCCGAATTTACCAAAGGTTCAGAAGTAAACAGGCTTTTGCTTGCCACCCGATATGATTTTATCTTGGCAATAGGAGATGATACTACGGATGATGATATGTTTAAAGCCGTACCTGTTACTGCTGTGACTGTAAAGATTGGTACAGCATCCGAGAGTGCACGTTACAATCTGCCCGTACAGACAGACACCTTGCCGTTTTTACAACGGCTGACAGATGAAGGCATGGTGAAAGCAGCCTTGAAAAGTGGTTTGAAAGGGCAGTTATCATCGGCTATAGATTTTTTTAAACGGATAATAAACCACTAACATTACAAAAAAAATAACCATGGATAATTTGAATTACGGTGTAATCGGTAATTGCTGCACAGCCGCACTGATTTCCGAAAAAGGAAGTATTGAATGGCTATGTTTTCCAAATTTTGATTCACCTTCTATTTTTGCAGCTCTTCTAGATCGTGAAAAAGGCGGGACTTTTGGTTTTGAAGTTTCAGAAGACTATCACACCATCCAATCGTATGTTCCCCATACCAATATTCTTTCCACTACTTTTGTGTCAGAACAAGACGAATTTGCGGTAGTCGACTTTATGCCTTGTTATGAGTTATATGATAATAAGGAATATTATCGTCCAGCTGAGGTCTATCGTTATATCCGCTGGATTAAAGGTCGTCCTCGCATTAAAGTCAATTACCATCCGGCTCCCGATTATGCTCGTGGAAAAGCGTTTTTTAATGTAACTTCCCGGTATATTGAAACCTATTCTTCTTCTAACAACAAGGACAGACAATATCTGTATTCCTCTTTGCCGTTGCAAGGTATTGTAAACCATCAGGAATTTATATTAGAGAAAGATGAATTTTTTCTTCTTTCATACAATGAAAAGGTGATTCCTGTTGATATAGAGCGTGAGAAACTGGAGTATTGCCGCACGTTGGTTTATTGGTTGAACTGGACGGATCGTACAAGAAAGTTCACTATTTACAACGATATAATAGAGCGTAGCTTACTCACCCTGAAGATGATGTCCTTTTATAATGGCGCGGTATTAGCCTCTCTTACTACCAGCCTGCCCGAAGCTGTGGGAGAAGTACGCAATTGGGATTACCGTTTTTGTTGGTTGCGAGATGCCTCCATGTCCATAGAGACCCTTTTCAAAATAGGTCATGCCGATGCAGCCCGCAAATTCATGAAATTCATACAATCTACTTTTGTTGCCGAGCATGACACTTATCAAATAATGTATGGCATTCGTGGGGAAAGGAAATTGACTGAAGTTATACTCGACCATCTTTCAGGATATAAAAACTCCAAACCGGTGCGTATCGGCAATGATGCTTATCATCAAAGGCAGAATGATTCGTTCGGCTATTTGATGGATTTGATTTACCAATATTACCGGTTGATGCCAGGTACATTGGATGAAATAGAAGATATGTGGGAAATGGTGAAAAGCATTATGATGACTGTGGTGGAAGATTGGAGAAAGCCTGATAAAGGAATTTGGGAGATACGGGGTGAAGGACAGCATTTCGTTTCGTCCAAAGTGATGTGTTGGGTTGCTTTGGACAGAGGAGCCCGCATAGCTCGTATTCTGAATAAATATGAGAATAGCCGACGTTGGGAAGAAGAAGCTGATGCAATTAAAGCTGATGTTATGAGAAACGGCTGGAAGGAAGAAATACAAAGTTTTTCACAAGCATACGGCAATCTGGATTTGGATTCTTCTTTACTGTTAATGGAACCTTATGGATTTATAGATGCTGATGATATTCGTTATCATAAAACAGTGAAAGCCGTCAAGAAATCCCTGTTACACAAAGGGTTGATGTACCGTTATAATACTCATGATGATTTTGGCTGTCCTTCTTCGGCCTTTACCATCTGTACTTTCTGGCTGATCCGTGCACTTTATGTCATCGGGGAAAAAGACGAAGCACGCTGTCTGTTCGATGAAATTTTGCAATATTCAAACCATTTGGGTCTGTTCAGTGAAGATATTGATTTCGAAACAAAAGAACAATTGGGTAATTTCCCACAAGCTTATTCTCATCTGGCACTGGTAAATACTGCTGTGTTATTTGCAGAAGAAGATAAAAGGCTAATCTTTAAATAAGGAAAAGCCTTGCCGAAAAACAAAAAACAGAGAAACAGCATTTCCTGTTCTCTGTTTTTTGTTATATTTGATGAAGTTTGATATAGAATTTATGATTATCAAACTATTAAGAAGAACTCACGTGAGAATTGGCAATGGATAAGAAAAAATACGATTGTCTGGCTGAGCCATATTCATCACGCTTTTCAAATAACTCTTTTTGTATCTGAGTACAAAAGTACAAATTATTTTTCAAATCGAAGCATCTATAGGCAGTAATCTTAATATCCTATCAAAGAAAATGACATAACAGATTCGAAGCCGAGTTCACCAAACCACAGGCAAAGGTAACTCGTGTTCTTTTCGTCCAAGCAAGGTCAAGCCCTGCGGGTGTCGTGGAAAAATCATCCTCGCCCCGTGGGGCTTGCGGTATTTTTCCACACAACCTTGCCTGACGAGAACACGACCTTTTAGAGCCTGTAGTTTGGGAACTCCGGCCCCGAATAGCCGGACTAACAAGAAATATATAATGTTATGTCAAAAGCAAAGAAGTACACACTTGAAACACTCCTACCTCTGAATGTTTCATACGACAGTGATCACGGATTGACGCAGGAAGATGTCGATATGGTCAATTCGCTTGTAGAGGTAATAGAAAGCACTCGTTCAAATCATACTCCGAAGATTGGAGATAGAGTTGTCTATACGCAGAAAGGCGGAGAGTATCATCCTCATGGCTTGATAGAGAAAAAACACGAGGACAAATTCTATGTCTGCCTCGACCCGTTTATTCCGTTTGTATGGGAAAGCGACACTGCCATCAAAGTGGATGTCAGCGGTGGCCCGTTCTATCACGCAGATGCCGATAAGTTCAAGTTTATAGGCTGGACGGAAGCGGACTTTCAAGAATGGGGACACTGTGGTGCAACAGCAAACGGAACGGTAAGATTCAAGGCTAAAGTTCCTCTATGGAGTTATTCCGAGCCTAATCCTCTATACGGAGATTTCACAACCAAGGATTGGAAGAAAATCACTTTGCGTAAGCGTAAAGAGGGTAATCTATACGACTCTATGCAGATTGCATTCCGTGATGAGGATGAATTGCAGGAGTATGTGAAAGACCACAACGGAACGATATTCACCTGTTCCGATCCTACCTTGTTCGTACTATGGTGCTACAAGCGTCAGTTCGAGTTCCTCACACTTGACGAATGGAACAAGATAGATGCAGAAGCCGTAGAGCGTAGGTTATCATACCAACCTGAACAGGTCAAAATAGTCAAGGATAGCGAGAAGCATATCTCAACATTCTATCGCATCAAACCGGAATAAGAAAATACTAACCTTTAACACTAATCATTATGCAGACAACATCAGCAACATCAACAGGTCATACCGACCTACTATCAGGTATCTTGAAGGTACAAGTGAGAAACGAGGAGAAGATTACTGAGCAAGACCGTATCTATTGCCAGAATCAGCAAGACGAGCTATACAAGACGCTCGACCAGATTAACAGTTGGTACAACCTCTTCAAGAAAGAGGCAGACAAGTACGAAGGCAAGATTAAGTTCAGATATGAGGAGAACGGCAAGAACACCGTCAGCAGTTATTATGACTACTACAACAAAGAGGATGTGGATTTTACTCACCACGAGTTTAAGCCGTTCCAAATCATGAACGATCTTGTAGATAAGAAGCAAAGTGCAGTCCAGAACTTCATTAATCGCATTATCAGGTATTTCAACAACACCTATAATGTCTCCGTTGAAGCACCTAAGATTGATGAGAAGACTCACACGATGGTGTTCCGACCGATATATAACACCTATGTAGATGTTGTAATCGAGCATCTCGGCGGCAAGAGCTTCCGTGATACTGCCGAGGAAGAGCTTATCAAACGCTTCCTCAATACGGTCAGACCTTCTTGCTGGAGTAAGGTTAAGCCTGAACTAAAGAAGGATAGAATCATCTTCCCCGATATTGTCACTTGGGATTCGATTCACTATCAGTATTACAAGGAATATGACTTCGAATACGAGTCTGACCGCAAGGTAAGCCAGTTCTGCGAAGGCATTGCTTTCGGTGCAGATGATGTACTTTGCGGCAGTATCGAGATGATTATCGGTCTTGACACCCGAAATGTAGATATTTCCCGATGGTATGACCTGACCACCATCAACGCCCTAAACATGAAGTTCTATGCCAATGGTCGTATTGATGTCAAGTTCAAGGACAGTGCAACGGCCGAGAGTTGTTTCAAACGCCTCCGACTAAATGAAATCAAACTAAGAGACGAGAACTGATAACCACACGATATGTATGACACTCCGTAGGTACTGCCTGCGGGGTGTCTTTCGTTTTTATCCACTTCAATCATTACAGCCATGTATGCCATCATACCACAACAGATACCGCAAGGCAAGCGTGCAGAGATCAATGAGAAGATTCTCTTTGCCATCAATTCCGGTAAGGATATGATTCCTGCGGAGAGTATATACAACTGCTATACGGGTATCGGAGGACTGCACAACCTCAAGCAGTCGGACTTCGCCAACTACCATGAGTATGCCGAGGCGAAGAAGGAGTTCGAGATGGGACAGTTCTTCACACCGCACGAGGTATGTCGGGATATGGTAGATATACTCTCTCCCACATCATCGGAGATGATTCTCGATATGTGTTGCGGTATGGGCAACTTCTTCAACCATCTGCCGAACCAACATAATGCCTACGGCTTTGACATAGACAGCAAGTCTGTGGCAGTGGCGAGGTATCTCTATCCCGACGCACATATCGAGAAGTGCGACATACAGCAGTACCACTCCGAGCAACGCTTTGATGCCATCATCGGTAATCCTCCGTTCAATCTGAAGTTCGACTTCCGACTCTCACAGGAGTACTACATCGACAAAGCATACCATCTGCTCAATCCCGCAGGCTTCCTGATGATCATCGTTCCTGCCTCCTTTATGCAGAATGAGTTCTGGGAGAAGAGCCGTGTAGGAAGAGTAAACGAGGACTTCTCCTTCATCGGACAGACAAGGTTGGCACCTCACGCCTTCACATCGGTAGGTGTAGATAACTTCAACACCAAAATAATGGTCTTCCTGCGTCGCTCACAGCATATCGAGATGAATCCCTACAATGCCGAGGAGTTTATCTCTATGGCAGAACTCAAGGAGCGGGTGAAGAAAGCCCGTGAGATGAAGCATTGCCTGAGAATGGATATAATGCGTGAAACTCACTCGGTGGATAAGGCGGAGATGGAGCATTTCGAGTATAAGCTCGCCAAATACATGTATGAGTTGAAGGCTCACGAGAAACTCAACAAGCATATCGACAAGGCAGAAGCCCTCGTTACCAAGTTCCGTAATCAGAAGCCGCCCGAAAATGCTACCAACGAACAGATGAAGGAGTGGGAACGCAAGAAGCTGACCACAGCCAAGGTGCTTGCCACCATACGCAAGTATATCACCTCGCAGAATGTCGTGCCACGCAAGGAGGTGGCATTGGTAAAGACCTCCTACGGCTTCAAACTCAAGCAGTATGCACCGCGACTTCTTGACAAGGTGGAACATAAGGCGGCAAGCATCAATGACCTTATACTGGATAGTACCGTACTACCTATGCCGGAGATAGCAACCGAGAAGAATCTGCGACAGATACGCATCGCCAATAGGCTTATCCGCCGTAAGCGTTGGCTCTACGACATACAGAACCAACCCTTCTCGGATATGGAAACGGACGATGCCCTTGCCGAGTATCTTGACAATGCCACCTTCATAAACAAGGATGGCGAGGTATGCGAGTTCACGCAGTTGCAGAAGCACGACCTGAACCTTGTACTTCAGAAACGGTATGCTCTGCTCAACTGGCAGCAAGGTTCAGGCAAGACCGCAGCGGTATATCACAGAGCCAAGTATCTGCTAAAATATGGTAAGGTACGCAATGTGGTGATACTTGCCCCTGCCATTGCAACCAATATGACCTGGACTCCGTTCCTTGCCATCAACAAGGAGCGGTACAGAGTGATACGCACATACAAGGATCTTGAAGATGTGCCGAGAAGCATCTTCCTGCTGCTATCCACCTCTATGGTCGGCAAGCTCAAACGCGACCTTATGCGTTTCGTGAAACTATCGTCAAGGAAACTATGCCTTGTATTCGATGAGTCGGACGAGATTACCAACCCATCATCACAACGCACAAAGCATATCCTGGCAGTCTTCCGCAGACTCAAATACAAGATTCTCGATACGGGAACCACCACCCGAAACAATATCGCAGAGCTATACAGCCAGTTTGAGTTGCTATACAACAACTCGGTCAATATGACTTGTTGGTGCAGCAGTATCTATCACGAGAACAGGGATAAGGAGATAGAGTGTGAAAGAAACCTCCACTGCGGAGAGCCATTTCCGGCATTCAGAGGTCATGTATTGTTCCGTGCCTGCCACTGTCCGGGCAAAGCAACGGTATTCGGCATAGAGAAGCAGAATCAGGATGTCTACAACAAGGAAGAACTCTTCGACCTCATAGGCAAGACCATCATCACCCGTAAGTTCCGTGACTTCGCAGGCGAGAAATACAAGATACGGACGCACACCGTAAGCCCCTCAGAGGGCGAGCACGAGGTCTATCGTGTCATCATCGAGGAGTTCTGCCGTATATGCGAACTCTACTACAACAGCACGGGTGACACGAAGAAGGATGCAGGACTGAGGCTTATGCGACAGATAAAGCTGCTTATCAAGGCTTGCTCCGTTCCACACCTCATATCGGGATACTACGGCGATGACTATCCGAGCAAGACACGATACATAGAATCATTGATACGCAAGATACCGGGCAAGGTAGCCATTGGCTGTACCACACTTGCCGCCTTTGACCTCTATGAGAGTTATATCCGTGAACGCTTTCCCGACAGACCGATATATATCATAAAGGGAGATGTGGCGTTCAAGAAGCGTCAGAGCATCGTAACGGAGTTCGACTCCACCATCAACGGCATACTGATATGTACGCAGCAGAGCCTGAGCAGTTCGGTAAACATACCTACCTGCAATGATGTGATCCTTGAGTCACTGCAATGGAATATTCCCAAGATGGAGCAGTTCTACTTCCGCTTCATACGCCTCGACTCCAAAGAGATGAAGGATGTGCATTATGTCACCTATGAGGACTCCGTGGAGCAGAACCTGATGGCATTGGTACTTACCAAAGAGCGTCTCAACGAGTTCATCAAGACGGGCGAAGTGAAGGAGCAGTCGGAAATCTTCGAGGAGTTCGACATCACAATGTCCGTAATAGACAGCCTGCTGATACGCTCTACTGACAGCGAGGGTAAGATACATATCAGCTGGGGAAGCCAGCGAGTAACAAGTTAAACAGAAAGTCTATGGAAAATATGGATTTGAACAATGCCGAGGTTGCCGTAACCACGCAGCACATTCTGGACGGGAAAGAGTACAAGGACTATTGGGTGCAGATGTCCGACTACAGCGATATGGGAGAATTCCTCTGTGCCTGTTCCGACCTCTTTCCTGAAGAAGAGGAACCGGAGTACAGATATACCAAATGGGAGAACATACCCGACAGGCTGATAAACCGAGAGTGGATATGTCCAAACTTCTTCGAGATACGCGATGCCATGGAAAGGCTCGACGAGAACGAAAGGGAGTATTTCGTCACTTGGAGCGAACACTTCGGATATGACATCACAACCGATGATCCGCATATGATGGTGTCACACTATCAGGATATATACGGTAACACCATACAGGAGACAGAAGAGGACCTTGCCGACATCGCCGATGATGCTTTGGTATATACAGGCATATCGGGCAACTTCTGCGATATGCTTCCTCTTCAGTATGAGATATTCGATGATAACTATAACTAAAATAATGGATATATGAAAATCAGTTTCAAAGGACCGGTAATGCCTATTGACCCATACTCGCAGTTAGCATTTGTGGAGATACTCAACATCATACTCATTGCAAAGCATATTATGGATGTGAACAGGTATCTCATAGCAAGGAATGTAAACCCTCTGTTCGGCTCACTGTCGGGGTATTTCCGATGGTCGTTTGCCGATGAGAGGTTCACGCTGTGGCAACGCACGGACTACAACTCCGATATGTGCTTCTCACATCGCATACTGGATATGCCGTTCTGTATGCTTGCAGCAAAGGATAAAGAGAACGATGAGAGAGTATTCAACTAACCATCAAAGAATATGGAAACGACAATCAAGGTATCCAACAGAGAGATAGCGATACGAGCCTTCGACCATCTGAGGTACGAGAGAAAGACCGACTCTGCACTGCGACTGGCTCACCACCTGCTGCACTATGACCGCATATCACTTGGCATAGACGAAGTGGACTGAGAGATAGATATGGCTATCCAAAAGTTCGGTGGCAATCCCCGAACAGGATACCGATATACGGCACATTTCAGTTTCAACGCAGAGACGGAGATGGAGAAAGAGAGATACGAAGAGATATTCAACGGTAAAGAGTAACCGAAGGGCGGCCACAAGGTCGCTCTTCGCATTTATAGACATATGTACGGGAAACTGAATCCTGCCGTACACAGGTAACGACAAATGAACGAAGCAAAGAAAACACTCACAATGGAGTTCATAGAAAGCATAATGGACGAGAAGTATACCCTCGTATGGGTGGACTATCGGGAAAGTTTTGATGAGAACCGAAACCTCTTGCAACAATGCCTTGAGAAACAAGGCTGCGAGGATCTATGGTCTAAGGTAGAGGATTGGTATGAGGATGCCGAAGAGCAGGCAACACAGGAGATTATCAAGGGACTGAAGAGCCACTGCATCGACTTCCACGACTTTGAGGAGGACGAGGTTGAAGCCTTCTTCGAGGAACACGATGATGAGATAAGGGACGAGATACGTGAGCGTGACGACTCCACAACGGTAAACGACCTTATCAAGAATACCAGAGATATTCCTGTACGGGTGGAGATGCTATCCAACTACGACTGCATCAACTCCTGCTGGTTGGAGTCGCAAGGTGGCTTCCGATACAAAGAGAGTTACTTCGGGGATATGATAGATACTCTTCACCTCAACCCTGCAAAGGTGAAGAAAGCATTGACAGAGAAAGGCTACACAGTATATGGAAAATTCCCGAACAAGAAGTATCGTGACGGCAAGGAGCAGGTATCCTACGAGGACTTCTGCCAGGAGTTGGAGAACTCCTGCTGTGGAGCCAACCTACTTACCTATATCGGGCTTGTAAGCCTCCGCGACCTCTACGATGCCGACTTCAAAATAAAGGAGGTCGTTATCCCCAAAGGTAACACCTGCGGGCTGTTCAGCTCGATGTATGGCGGTGGCAGTCTGATAGAGATGGAACTCAAGAGCGATGTCAGAATCCGGTTGGATAAGGCACGCAAGGATGGCTATGGCTTCCGCCTGCGACTTGACAATGAACGCTCCAAATATGACTGCTCCATCAAGCATGTCTATGGTGTCTGCGACTCCTTCTTTGGAAAGCAGGTAAGCATCGTTTCGGCAAACTAATCAGTATTAACCATAAAAATATCAATGTATGAAAAAGATTGAAGTAAAGGTAAGATACCTCTTCGAGGGGACTTACACCGTAGCGGCAGATGACCGCAACGAAGCACGCATAATGGTAACAAGGGATTGCGGGCTGGTATTGGGTGGCAATATCCACACCACACTCGATGATGACGATGTGGATTGGAAGTTCGATGTTCACCCCGATATGCAGATTCTATCCTACACAGAGAAAGAGAACGAAACAAAGCGTCTGAAGATGGACTTCTCCGACAGGATAGAGACACTCCGCAAGGATATAATAGATGCCATAAGGCTGTTGCTATACTCGCACGGACTGACAGAGATAACCTTCCCCGAAGAGCAGGATGATCCTGTATGGGTGATATGGTTTGACAATAATGCCGACCCGTTTGAGTGCAAGGTAACAGGTATTCAAGTGACAGAGAACAGTATGACGGTAGTAGCCCACGAGAAAGAAGCCAACTTTGAGGCTACCTGCCATACTCCGTTTGAACTTGGAGCATCAAACATCGACTGGCTACAACAGATGTACGATGCCATATGGCAACAGTTGGAAGAGAACGGAGATAATAACGCTTAATGATTACGACTATGAGATTAGACCCTGTAAATGCAGTATCAAGCTTCCACTACTATATGTGGAACGCTTGGGGCGAGGAAGAGTGTAAGATTACCTTCGGAGGTGCTTATAAACACTTTTGGGAGAAATGGAACTCCCTTGCAAGCAAATCAATACTCGGAGCAGCAGAACGATTCTATGCCGAACTCTCGGACAACAACCGAGAACTGCTTGTCAATCGTGCTGTGGCACTTTATGATGGCAAGGCATTAAGAGAGGAGCCTCACGATGATGATGTATATGTTTGCGATGCTTGCGGTTCAAAGCAGATTGAGATTCAGGCATGGGTAGATGCTAATAACGCAGAATATCTTAGCGATGTGGATGACGATGATACGGACTGCAAATGGTGTGCAGACTGTGAGCAGAGCCAGAATTTCTGCTCCCTGAGTGATTACAAGCAGCGTATGCAAGACTGGTGGAAAGATCTTGACTTCATCACATTGGAAAGTATCACTGGATTGCGTGAGGCTGACTACTCATCGGAAGATGGCTCACAATCCTTTGTAGATGCCTGCAATGATTGGTGGAACGGTCAGGACTATGACACACAGCGAGAACTCTATAACAAATTACAATCTTAATAATTACGACTATGGCAGAGAATGAAATAATCGAAAGAATATGTGGCTCATGCGGTTGCGATGAAGCGACAGCAAAAGAGTATCTGAATGACGAGATACGCCACCTCAAGGAACTGCAAGAGGTAAACGACCTGCAAGAGAGCGACATTGAACTCTCTTGCAGTGGTCTCGGCATCGAGTCCGAATGTATAGAGTATTTCACAATGGCATTAACCTACTAAAATCTACTACTATGGCTTATTTTAAGAATATACACTCACTGGCGGAACTCAAGAAGGAGTACCGCCGTCTGGCATTGGAGAATCACCCCGACAAAGGTGGTAGTACAGAGGTGATGCAGCAGATAAATGTGGAGTTTGAACGGCTCCACGAGATATGGAAGAACGATACCACCGTATCGGCAAATGCATCGGGATATGAGAATGACTATGCCGGAGCAACAGCGAAGGAGTATGCCGACTTTGTATATAACGAGTATCGTTGGAAAGGTCGGAACTACACAGGACAGCACGCTCCCGAAATTGTGGAGTTGGTGCGTAACTGGATGAAAGAGACCTATCCCAAGTATAAGTTCTCCGTATCAAGGCATAACTACAACTCTATCCATATCTACCTTGTCAAAGCTGACTTCGAGGCGTTCAAGAAGGATAAGGGTGTAGTATTCCACCACGATGTGAACCACTACCACATTGACAACGATGATACCCTCACCGACAGAGCCAAAGAGGTGATGAAAAATGTCTGCGACTTTGTGATGTCGTACAACTTCGATGACAGCGATCCTATGACCGACTACTTCTGCACCAACTTCTACCTTCATTTGGGAGTCGGCACATACAAGAAGCCATACAAGGTGGAACTCCCGAAATTGGATTGCAAGGGCAAGAAACCCGAAGTGTTCAAGCATCCAGAAGGTGCTGCACACAAGGCAATACGCCAAGCATTGGGCGGTGCATACTTCAGTTTCCACAACAGTCAGCGACTGCAAGGCAGGATGGTACTCGGAGAAGATTCATACGGACATAGTGGCGACAAATACTTCTGGCCATTATCCTATTCAAGTGCCAAGACCGCCCAAAAGCGAATGGATAAATTGGAGAAAGCAGGTATCCGCTGCAAGCTCACAGGCTACAATGGCGGGTGCGTCGAGTTCCTCGGTTATACTCCCGAAACCGAAGCCCTACTTGAAAAGGAGCGTCAGGATATTATCATCGCACATCAGGCGTGGCAAGTAAAGCAGGTGCAGACAGCATAAAAGCCTTAATACTTTCAGCAGGTTTAATTATGTCGAAATTGACATAATTAACCTGCTATCAATTAATTATTTTTCTCAATGTTTAAAGCTGTTAATATGATATTTTTATCAACCTTACTTCGGATTTTATTAACTAATTGTACCGCACATTTCCTTACCACATTCGCAATAGAACCACCCGATAATTCTGATTGTGAAGCAGTGGCAATGAGATCTTCGGCATCGTCACCGAGCCATTCCTTTGGAAGCATACTGTGCCAGAGTTCGGCACGGAGTTCCTCAGATGGCATCGGGAAATAAATGATGGACTGGAAGCGACGAGAGAAGGCTTCGTCGATGTTGGATTTCAGGTTGGTGGCAAGAATAACTGTACCCGGAAAGTCCTCGATGCGTTGCAGAAGGTATGCGACCTCCTGATTGGCATGGCGATCATTCGAGGTGTTGGTGGATGTTCGTTTGCCAAAGAGTGCATCTGGAAAATCCGGTGTCGCCTGACCCCCTAAATCCGAAATCAAACTGGCCTCTTCGTCCGGTCTGAAAGTGATCCCCTGAATCCGATGCGAAAGTGACCCCCTGAAGTCTGGGAATTGATTGGTAAAAAGTCTGAAATTTGGCATCAAAATTTCAGAGCAATGCCAAATAAACCAATCAGTATGGTGAAAATCCGTCAAGTACTCCGCTGCTACGCCTCCGGCCTCGGCAGCAAGACAATCGCAGCGCATCTAGGGATATCGCGCACAACCGTAAAGAAGTATATCCACATCTATCAGACTTGCGGCAAGACGTTCGCAGAAATCATGTCCATGGGTGACATGGAGTTGTTTAGTCTGTTCCAGGAGCAAGTCAAGGCAGGAAAGAAGCCGGTTGAAATCACTCCACGTCAGGCAGAGCTGGACTCATTGCTGCCTTCTTATTCGAAACGCCTGAAGAAGCGCGGTTGGACCAAGGAACGCCTTTATCGTGAATACGTGTCCGTCTCCAAGGATCCTTTTGCCCGCAGCCAGTTTATGGCGTTGTTCAGGAACTATGAGATCCAAAGCAATCCTGTGGCTCATATAGATCACAAGGCCGGCGACAAGATGTTCGTTGATTATGCCGGCGACAAACTGCGTTGTCTATGCGACAGGGAGACAGGCGACCTGATTGCTACAGAGACATACGTAGCAATCCTTCCTTGTTCGCACCTCACATACGCAGAAGTCCAGTTATCGCAGAAGAAGGAAGATTTCATCAGGGGCTGCGAGAATGCGCTGCGCTTTTATGGCGGTACTCCGGCTGCCATTGTTCCCGACAATCTGAAGTCTGCTGTCACCCGTCACGGCAAGTATGAATCCGAACTGAACGAAGACTTTGCTGCCTTTGCCGAGCATCACGGTTGCACCGTGATGCCTGCCCGCGTGCGTAAGCCCAAAGACAAGGCGCTAGTGGAAGATGCAGTGAAACTTATATATCAGAACATCTATACCCAGCTCGAAGGTCAGGTCTTCTATGATCTCGAATCCTTGAATCAGGCGCTTCAGGTAGCACTTGAAGTTCACAACAACACTCCGATGACAGGTGGCCGTCAGAGTCGTCGCCAGCAGTACGAAGACTTTGAAAGGGAGTGTATGGGTAAACTCAATCCGATACGCTTCGAGCTAAAGAAGCGGCATACCGCGACCGTTCAGAACAATGGTTACATACGCTTGGAAAAGAGTTTCTACAGTGTTCCTACCAAGTACATCGGCCGCAAGCTGAACGTAATCTACGACAATACGACCGTAAAGATATACTCCTATACAAATGAACTGATAGCAGTCCATAGGCGTAGTCACAAGCTCTTCGAGTATGTGAAGATACTGGAGCATCTGCCCAAGAACCAGCAGAAGTACCTGACGTGGGATCCTGCCGATCTGCTGAAGGAAGCGGCAAGCCTGCATCCGGATCTTGAGGTGTTCCTGGAGAAGGTCATAGATGAGAAGAAATATCCGGAACAGGCGTACAAGTCCTGCAGAGGCGTTCTCTCGCTAGTGCCGAAGGTGGGGCTAGAGAGGCTGCTGAAAGCCTGCAGGCTTTCAGCAGCCTCGGGACTGTATAACTATCTGTCCGTGGCAGATATACTCAAGAACAAACAGGATGAACTGCCTGTAGAGGACTGGGATAGTGGTGAGATAGGCATTGTCACGCCTGAACATGAGAATGTAAGAGGAAGTGAATACTACAAATAGTGACCGCTATGGAAATGAACAAGGAAACATTGGAAAGGATGCGCCAGATGCATCTTTATGGCATGCACAGCGCCTTTAAGGCTAGTCTGGAAGGATACAGCACAGAGACTCTCACAAACGACTAGTTCGTATCGTGGCTAGTATCCAATGAATGGGACGACAGATGCAACAAGATGATAGCAAGACTGATAAAGAACGCAGGCTTCAGATACAATGCCTCGATTGAGGAAGTCGATTACTCCCTTGATAGAGGATTGGACAAGAATACCATGGACAGGCTGGCTGACCTGTCGTTTGTAAGAGAAGCAAAGGATCTGTTCATAACAGGCTGTACCGGAACCGGCAAAAGTTATATTGCCACGGCGCTTGGTCTGAGAGCTTGCCAGAAGGGCTTCAGAGTCATGTACACAAATACATATAAGCTGATGGGTAAATTGAAAGTGGCAAAAGCAAAAGGCGACATACTCAAGGAACTCAAGCGAATCGAAAAGACTGATGTTCTGATACTTGAGGACTTCTGCATGCATCCGTTTGATGCAGGTTCCAGAATGAGCATGATGGATATAATAGAGGATAGGTACGGAAAAAAGACGACAATCCTTACATCTCAGGTACCCGTGAAAAACTGGTACGACTTAATAGGTGACAAGACAGTTGCAGATGCTATACTTGATAGACTGGTACACAACGCTTTACGCATAGAACTACATGGTGAATCGCTAAGAAAACTGCTCAGTATGAAATAAAAACACTATCTTTGAAATTCAATCCTTAATGTTAAACCCGCATTGTCTCTGAACACAATGCCCTGAATGATGACTGAAATCTAATTTTTTCCCAAGTCGAAATGGGGGTCACTTTCACGCCGGATTGAGGGGGCTACTTTCATCGGATTCTCCACAATATGTCAGAACCTTTTTAATCATTGTCTTTTTCTGTTTCTATATTCTCTTTTCTCCACTCATCGGGTGTTTGTCCTGTAATTGTTATGAAGGCCTTCTTAAATGTATTAGGATGGGGATGACCAACTTTATATCCGATGTCGAAAATCGATAGTTCGGGATGGCTTTTCATAAGCTTCTGTGCCTCCTCCACTCGCAAACTGTTGAGCTATGCAGAGAAGTTCATTCCTTCCACTGTGTTCACATAGTTCGACAAGTCGCTCGTGCTGATTCCTAATTCTTTAGCCACTTCGCACTTTTTCAATCCGTGGCGGTGATAGTGCTTATGCCTCTTCCATTCACTTACCTTCGTTTCTATTTCCTTTAATTTTTCTGCGTATGTCGGCAGGGGACGTTTTGTCATATAATGTTCCCATTCTGTATCCGGCATGTCTAATATTTTTAAGTCGTTGTTAATTGTTAATATTATATTTTCTTCTCTTGGTGAGCAGGTAGGCCTTGACTTCGTCTTCCTCCTTCGCACCTCAGCAATTCAAGTAAACTTGATTGCACTCGGTTTGGCGTCGGTTCAAGCCATCCTGCCCTAAATGATTATTCTCCCACAAATGTGATAGACTTGAATGTATAGCCTACAAACTCGTTGGTATTTCCGAAATCGAAAGCCTCCGTTCCGGCAGTATAGATCTTCGTACTGCTATCATAAGTCATCGCTTTCTGCTCCGGAGACAATACGAGGTCGATGTTTTCCGTTGGTGTATCTTTGAAAGTACCTATGTTGCTGTCATTCACAGTAGCAATAGCGCCAAGGGTAATCTTTACAAGGCTTTTACAATCATAAAATGCATCATGGCCATTAATATGTGTTACCTTTGGTAGATATGCTGTTTTCAGATTCGAGCAAATACCAAGTGCTGAATTCCCAAGCGTTGTCGCTTCTGGCAGGGATATTTCAGTCAAACTTTCGCACCAACCGAATGCTCCATCACCGATTATCTTTGCAACCGGGAAATAGATAGAGGACATAGATTCATCGTACAGAAAAGCATTCGTTCCAATAACTTCGCATTTCGGTGCAGACACAGAAATCAAGTTAATACAAGAACAGAAGGCACTATTTTTAATTTCCGTAACATCTGGAAGTGTGACAGACCGCAACACTGGGCCTGCTGCCCAGTTTTCAGTGTAGCCATAGTCTACACCGTAAAATACATATTCTGGAACCGTCTTTGCCCCGCTGATGGTCAGATCAATAGTTCCAATTCCAACAAGTTCCCAAGATTTGAGGGATGGATCTACGGTGGCGGCAATAGGTGCAGCGATAGCTTGGAACATATCCACTCCAGCATCAGGAGCAAGAGTCACTTTTATATCGGTATATCCTGCTGTTAATGCTCTTGTAACTGCGGCATTCAACTCATCGGTACTCATTGCAGTAGCATTTATAATGTTGAGATTCACAACCTCCTCTGCCACACCGCCATCAATATCCTCCTCATTCCAGTCCGCTACAGTGACCTCATCAATACTTACAACGTCTTTACCTACTTTGAGCGTGAAGGTGTAGTGCTTGCCTGCTTCAAGATTGATGGCTGATGTGGTAGTCTTGCCGAGAACATAATGCTCGTCAATATCATCCATCACCAAAAAGATGAAATAACTTTCGTCTGCATATTCACCCGGACGCAAGATTGCGGTGTACGATGTTTCGCTATTCGCAAGCGGTGTGATTAACTGTGGAGTTTCTTCATTGGTCAAGAATGTGAATTTCGATACGTACTGATTACCTTCGGGATACTGCGAACTGAAAGTAAGGTTCACCGTTACCTTTGCCAAGCGGTGCTGGAAGCTGAGGTCGAGTACACCATTTCCGGGTTTGTCGATTTCCTCGGTCGATGCGGTCATCCAATCGGCAGAAGCCAACTTGGTAGCATCGCTCTGGTCAGTAGGAATCGTGAACGTATCGTACGAAGAGTAGTCTGCCACGGGATACCATGCCTGGAATTTATTCTTCGATGAGCTGTTCCATACCATAGCATCGGTGGTAGTCCAATTCGTACCATCGGTAGTAGTATAGGTGGCTTCATTTTTTGAGGTGCGCATCAAGTTTACCACTTTAATGGCATCACCATTGGTGAATGTGGTTGCGCCATTCTCACCGTATGCCACGCGGGTCTGCAATGCACCGATAGTGGCATTGATTTTTACTGCATCAGGGTCACCTTGTACGGCAGGATTGATATCCTCCTGCTCGCATGCAGCGAATGACAATGTCAGTGCTGCAAGGGCTATATATCGTAATGTCTTCATAATCATTATTGATATTGTTATAGGTTACAACTCTAAATTATAATGTCTCAAGCAGACCGCCATCAACAGGCTCTCCCCATTCAGCTGCAGTAATACCTCCCAATTCCACCTTATCCTGACCGACCTTGAGCTTGATGTTATACTGATAGCCGCTCTTGAACTCTTGCTCTGTGAGTGTAGTTGCGAATACACGACCGTCACTCATCACGATAGTCAACTTAGGAGCTGCGGTCTGAGGGAGGATGAGTGCCTCAAAACTGGCATTATAGGTTCCCTTGGATTCATTATTAGCGTCAATGTAGTTCGGGGTTTCAAGAGCAAGGGCCTTGATGTCTGTGATATCTGATAGAGTAATGCCCCATATTTGACTGGCATAGTTAAAATTTCTGACAATATAGGTTCCTCCGACAGTAACGGACTCGATTGTCTGTGTAGCATCGACCTCCGTACCATAGGTGAGGTTCACTGAGAACTTGGTATAGAGATGCTTGAACTCAATTTCAATCGAACTGCTTGTAGCAGTACCGGTAGCCCAAAGGATGTCAAACTCAGCCCACTTCGTTTCGTCAGTTTGGTCTGCAGGAACTTTTTCATCCATACCACCGGCATCGTTAGTAATGTATGAATATCTATCATCACGATAAGGATATGTAGCAATCCAAGGAATAGCATTACCCGCACCCTTCCAAAGGAGTTGTTGATTATCAGAACCTGTTCCATCGAATTGCCATTTGCCATTCTTATATATCCACTTTTCACAGTCGGCTACATATCGACTATTGTCTCCACTATTATTATTGAAAAAGAATGAAAGCGAGCCACTGGTCAGTGTTCCGGCAGGTGTACCGGCACGAGTACTCAAATCTGCCACACCAGCCGAAAGGATGGTGATGGGGGTGTCCTTGGTGTTGTCAATACCCAAATCATCGTTGTTCTTGTCGCAAGCTGCCAACACGAGGGCCGCTGCTGCCATTGCAAAATACTTTTTCATATTGTTTCGTTTTTTATATTATTCTTGTTGTTAAATTTCCTCTTCGGCTTCACCACCATCAATAGTCTCTTTGTTCCAGTCTTCGACAGTGATACCATCAAAAGTGAGCACATCATCAATGCTCATGCGGATGGTGTAGGACTTGCCGCTTACCCAGTTGTAAATGTCTTCACCATAGCTTTTATTGGCGTTGGCTATTTGTGAGCCCGTGAGGACGAATGATAGGAAACCATGCTCTTCGGTGTTGATGACAAACTTTATCTCTTTGCCATTGAGAGTTTCACTGTCAGACAACGGCAGAGCCATAGCGTATGCTGTGTATGACTCTTGAGAAGCCAGCGTGGTGTTCAAGAGTGTGGTGATGCTTTTATGATTCCCAGCAAAATCCACATAAAGGCTTTCAGTAGTGTAATCTCCATGCACCTCCGCAAAATTAGAACCTATTGGTGCTCCACCGTCAATACTAAGGCTCATATTTTCAAGCCTTGCAGTGGTCGGGCGCTTGTTGGTGATGATGAAACGGAATGTTGCAGGGATGTGTTTGAAAGAAATGGATGCACTACCATTCTCAAATTCGCCCAGACCATACATCATCATATAGTCGCGAAGGAACTCCGGGGTCTGGGAGAATGACTGTACGAAAGATGCAGGCATCTCCATTTGTGCGCTGAAGCTTGTCTCATCGGCCTCGAAAATACAGAAATCGTTTACAGGAGTCACTGCATATACTGCCTTTGCAGCATCCTTATCCTCTTTGTTATAATAGCGCACTGTCTTGAAGTCGGCCTTGTGAAGGTCTTCCTGCGGGCTGATGGTCATATAGGTGTGATACAGCGCCTCTTGCAAGTCCTCGTCTGTAGGATTCTCTGACGAATAATTGCGAACGAAGGCCGAGCCATCGGAGAGCAATGCCACCATCTCAGTACCTTTATCATCGGCCTCCCAGTTGAAGACAAGGCTACCGCTGCCATTGGGGTCTGCCCATACGGCACGGGTAGAAGGCTCGTCAGCACTGCTGAAGGTGAGCTGCTCATATTTGCTCACGCTCGGCTGCTCAGGGGTGTCGGGCACGATGTCATCGTTGCTGCAAGAAGTAAACGTGAACATGGCCAATGCGCATAGTATTGGTTTAAATATATCCTTCATAATGTTCTGCAATTTTTATGCTTATTCCCATTTATGTTCCCAAAGATTTCCCCATTCTCCGCGTCGTTGTGCAGGAGCGCCAAATTCGGTATCATCACTATCGGGAGCTGATCCTGTAATAGAACTTGCCAGCATATGACTGATTTCAATATTGACTACCTTACATGTAGGGAATAAATATTTTTTCTTCTTCATAACACATTATTAATAATAAAATTCAGAATCATCGCTATCAGAGCCATAGCCACTAACAGCAAATCCACCTTCAACTTCCACCTCTATTACCTCTACCATAGGAGGCTCGTACATGACATTTCTACTCATTATTTTATTTGTTTTAATCATTTTCTAACGCAAAATTAGATGTTTTTTTGATAAAACAACTACCTTTGTCAATATTTTAGAGTTACCATTTTAATATAGAAAATAACCATTTTAATTATCGTAGATTGGTAATACATTTAATATAAGATAGTTATGAGTATGATTCGGAGTGTTAAAATAACCAAATGGAAGGGTGCAACCCAAATGGCAAGTCGTGTCAATGACCATGAAACGGGTTTTGCCGACATTATAATGGGTAAAGAGGAGAAGTACGTTGACCTTGACACCAGCCATTATTATATAGTAATGATTATGTCTGGCGAAGTAAGTGCATCGTGCAAACTATATCATAACAGATTGATTAAAGCGGAAACGATGACATTCATTCCAAGAGGAAGCAAAATGATTCTGAAAGCTCTTACAGATACGAATATTATTCTGTTTGGCTTCACTACTACCATTATCCGCACCGACATGGAAATGCTGGAGTATTTCTGTACTCATGCAGGAAAGAAGGACTACACTTTCAATACCTTACCGATATGCAGAGCAATGAACGATCTGCTGCAACTCATCAAATCGCAACTTCACGAGCAGAAACTTAAGCATAGTGGTGTGTGCCATATCTGGAACACCTATTTCTTTCACATGATGGTGGCCTATTATGAAAAGGATGAGATCACAGCCTTTATGCGTCCCATTATTTCGGGAGCAGCCGACTTCAAGTCATTCATTGAGAACAATTATCTGGAGGCCGGAGGAAATGTGTCACGCCTTATCAATCTTTCGGGATTATCGACAATGACTTTCAATACACGTTTCAAATCTACATACGGTATGAGTGCCAAGAGTTGGCTGGATGCCCGTCTGAAAGAGCAAATCATAGAACACGCGACGGAGAAAAATATGGGTACACATCTGATGGCGCATCAGCTGATGATGCGTCCGCAACAGCTTACACGAGTCTGCCATCGCTTTTGGGGTATCACTGCCGGTGAAGTAATCCGCCGAGTACAGACGGGTGAACTTTCTGTGGAAGGAAAACAAATTGATGCTGAATAAAACAAGTAACATATAAAGGCGAATGTTCTATAGGCTGTTACCTGTTTATTGGTAATAGGGACTTATTGAACTGTGACACACTCCACATTTGATTGACAATGAATCTACCAGGTTCACTATCTATCAATGGAGAGTCAACGAATGCTTACCAACAATTTGACACTAAATTGGCATAGATAATTCTTAACTCATTGCATAAACGCTTGGCTTCAATCAAAGAAATATCTTCTGATAATCCCTTTTTAAGTTCGTCTGCAAGATGTTGGAACTGGAGAAATTCATCTGCATTAATAGTCAACTCGTATGGGGAGTAACCTATAATATTTTTATAGGTTGCCTCACACAAACATGAATATTTATTAGCCACATCAATACTAGTAATCTCGAAATCAAAAGGTATAAGCCCCGCATTTGTATTCATATAAAAATTCTCCATAGTATAAGTCTGATTTGTTTTTTTTTTTTGAGTAGTCCTTGGCAAAAGTAACAAAAAAGATTATTTGAAAGGATCATTTCGAAGAAAGTATGTGTTGGAAATTTTATTAAAATTTCTAAATTTCAGATTGATAGGGATTTTGAATGATATGACTTGTTCGCCATTCGTTGGCAGTTATTCCAGTTATGTTCTTGAACCAGCAATTCTTCATTGATAATAAAAAAGAACTCGCTTACCTTAAGGCAAGCGAGTCATTATTCATATCATTATTATATAAGGAATAATCTCATATCGATTATTATGTTTCTTTTCTCCAAATATTTTTTTATATGTTTGCATAAATTATTAAATAAGTTCAAAACCGAGGGGAATTTTGACTAGCCCTGGTTTCGGTCGATTCATAGGTCATCCCATCCATGCTTTGCCCATAAAATCTCATGTATCGTCTTCTCGAAAAGTTCGCACAAATTACATGTTATAATAGAATCCTGTTTTTCCGAATCCAAAAGATCGTCCCAAAGAATAGGTATGTCATTGCCGCACCAGGGGCATTCGAAGTGATAATAGTCCCATTCCTCATATTCAAAATTCTCGTCATTATCTATATTCCCCTTTTGACTAAGATGTACTGTTTTACTTTTAGTTGAACCTTCCTTGAATGATACATACATTTTACCTGTACAACGCTCATCAGACAAATTTTTATTCGCATAAAGGTTCACAGTAGCATTACCGACTCCTCCATGTGGATATGCAAAACAAAAGCGCTCATCATCAAAAGAGAAATAGATTTTCCAAGCAGAATTGCTCTTAATCTCAATTGGTATAATAGAAGGGCCTTGTTTAAGTTCTATAGAGTACTCCTCTTCGTTGATTTTTGTCAGATTTACATCACTTGGAAATACCACTTCAGATTGATTGGTATCAGTTTCTTCATCACTACATCCACTAAATGTAATACTGAAAGCAAGCATTGAAACAAATAATGCCACTGCTTTTAAAGATATTAAATTCTTCATACCGACTTGATTTATTTGATTAAAAATATTCATTCATGCTCTCTTTATACATATTACCGTAGTTTTCTACATTATAGACCGTCGTATGAGAACCAACAGTGTTTCGTGCCAGTTCATAGTAAAGGTCTCGCAAGATAATATCCGGTTTTGCATCTACAGTCTCTTGAAACTCTCTTGTGAATCCGTTTGACAACCATATTCCCATTTCCGGGTCTTTCATATCCGCTTTCGACGGTTCATAGGCATTGGCGGAAGTTATAACCAGTAAACCCGGTATTCCAATACATGCTTCTCCAATAGTTCCGCTATAACAAGCATCCATCGACCAAAGCATTTTCCGGTATGTCATAGATTGGATTAAATCGGCAATCTGGTATCCATACACAACATCATCGCTTCCCCACATAAGACTGTTCTTTGCCCCATGACCACACCAAAAGACTACTATATTGTCGTGTTTATCGGGAGTAATGACCTCGGGATATTTTTCCGACTTTTGCCCCGTCATTATGGCTTTCAGATCAGGGATTTTTATATCCCCAATCTTGTAGTCTACGACAGCTCCTTCATAAACATTCTCTCCATTCGGTCTTACCCTGACAACCCCGGGGTATATATTACGAGAATCATAGGCAATGTTATCTGCAATTATCAGTATAATATGGTCATCATCATACCCATGTCGCTTTAACAACTGATACATAGCCAGAGCGTCAGCCTGATGTCTATAATATGCCCATTTATCAGACGTGCCGATTACCACAGCCCAGTTTTCCCCTGAATATTCAGGATATTTTCGGTCTTCTTGACTACTGCTGAATTGTTGGTATTTCTGTTGCTGCACATCCCATGCTTGCAAAGTCGATGTTGTACGCTGCCCATCGTCGGCAGACAGATACTCTAAAGTAAAGTATTGCCCATCTCTCAATATCCAATGCGAGTAAGTAGTATTCAGTACACTTGAGTGATGCCTTTCGTCAAAAGTCCAGTCTCCGGTTACACCTGAAACATCAGGTCTGCCTCCTGCCTGCAACATTACGAAAGTGTCGTGCATATCAGTCGGCAACCAACTTCTATTCCACGTTTCACGCCCTTGGACAAGTTCAAGAATGCCATTGTCAGGGTCTTCTGCATCAATACTCAATGCGAGCGTAAGCAATGATATGGCATCAAATAAATGAGCCTCTCCGTTTGACGGCTCACAACCAAATTTTACATTGTATGCAGTACTGAAGCCACTAGACGGGGATGCACACGGGGAGAGTCCTTCGTAAGTTAAATTCTTTAACCAACCTGAAAGATTGGGCGAATTCATTATATCGGAGCATAACACCAAAGGGAATTTGAAATTACTTGATTTTTCCTTTAACGCACCAATCTCCTCGTCAAATGCTATTGCAAATCTTTCTTGAGAGAGGGCTAGAAGAAGATGGTCGCCATACTTGAAATTGGAGGCCACAGTATTTGCAGCAGATTTAACCTCACTCTCCGAGGAGCAGATAAGGATATCCTTAACGTTAATTCCCAACTCTTCTGCTTGATATGCGAACCAATCACTGAAACTTTTCCCGTAATCATCATCGCTTGCTATCAAACTGACATTCCAACTCTCTGATAGTATGGCTTGGGATAGCATAAGTTCACACTGGCTTATATCTGACTGGGTAAGATTCCAGATGTTATTCACATTGGCATAGATTCTTTGAACTTCGGCAGATGTTGCAATAGGCAGAATCAATGTCTTTCCACTCTTTGCACAAAGTTCGGCAGCCGTATGAGCTTTCTGTGAACTATACGGGCCAATTATAGCAACGAAAGAATCGTCATTAGAAATATTCTTAAGTTGCGTATCAATCTCAGGAGAGTTCTCGTCAAACCAATGCAACGACAATTTTACCTCTTCAGACAACCCGGCTTGTGCCTCTGCTAGATTATCCAAAGCCCATTGGGCTGTTCTAGTCCACGCCCCTTGCCTCTCCTTCGGCATTACGACTGCTACCTTATATGTCTTGACTTTATGCCCTGTATGCTCCGCAGAAAAATCATCGTTACAGGCACACAGAATAAAAATCATCTGGGCAACAAATATTTTACTACCTGCTCTCATAATAACTCTCCTCCTTTTCTATTGCTTTCGCTTTATATCTGTCACACATCTGAGTCCAATAATCGGGGTCAGATCAATTGCTTAAGGGAAGGCTCTTTAAATAACGGCTACGGGATATACAGCAATTGAAACTCTATTTTTCTGCGGCGTTCGATGCTGGGTATTGGCTTGCCTTTGTAGCAACGGTACGAGATATACTCCTCGTAAATATCCCTGTCACCGGATTCAATTTTCTTGATAAGGTTGCTCTTCGGGCGTTTGCCATATCCGAGGAGCCTACTATGACCAACATTGTAAGCCAATACAGTCAGCAGTAGAGCATCTTTCCCATACTGTCGGAAATACTTGTATCGCTCCAATAGGTCGACTCTTAGCAACGAATCTGCCTGTGCTTCGGTAATGTCGGCAGTCAGATTCTCGTGTGGCAGTAGTTTGTGCCCGTAACCGATGTACGGATAGTGTTTTGCCGAGTGCCAGTCCTCAAACTCCTTAATGAGTTCTACCGCTTTGTCGAATAGTTCCGCAGAAATCTCCTTGGGTAGTGGTGGCGAAGAATCTCCGCCTCGTGTCTGTGCGTTGGCATATCCGCAAAGCAGGGTCAGACATATAATCATCAACTTTATTCTCATAGATTCTCTTTTAGTGATTGGTTATGGCGGCAGACACCCGACAAGCGAGTGCCTGCCACCGTTGGTTAAGGATTGATGTTGATTGGAGAGACGATAGTTCCTATGGGAGTAATCGTGTTACCCTCTGTGTTATCCTCTTCCTCCTTCGCTTCGTTATTGAATGTGAAGGTGAGCTGATACACCTGATCGTGGTTATCCTCGAAATAGACATCTATCGTCTGCTGGTCCTCACACTCCGAGGTGTAGTACAGACGGAATACATCTCTGTCAAGCGGATAGCGGTCATTCGGTAGAAGTACCATGCCGTCATCCATTCTCAACGTACCCTCACCATCGGGCTGGAAGTAGCGGATTGTGTAACGGGTATCGGAGAAATAGCCCTCACGGATAAGCTCGCAGCGTATCTCCGCTGTCTCGCCTTGCACCAAGCGTTTCGGCACGGGCATTGTCTCTACTGTAAAGGGATAGGCCTGCTGAACATCGAGGTCATCCTCACAAGATATGAAGCCCAATACTGCGGTCATCATGGCACCGCAAACCATCATATAGGAAAATAACTTTTTCATAACGCTTTTAATTTTAATTGATAATAAACTTGACACCTAAACCGAACTGAGTGCTGAACTTGCCGAGTGAGCCTCCCCAGAGGACACGCTCACGCACATTGGCAAGCAGGACAATACGGTCTGTTATATAACTCTCCAATTCAAGGGTAATGGCACCGCCGTAGATGAAGGCATCCTTGGCAAGTAGCGTAGAACCGTCGTGTAGTAGTCTGTCACCCCAATTCACCGTTTCGTAGCCTGCCAATGCAGAGCCACCGATAGAGAGGAAGAAGGTCTTTGTGGGATCGGACAGGAACTTCAGGTAGTAACCGCCCTCGGCTGTGAACTGGGCACGTGGAATGGATGTACCCCGATAGTCGTAGTTCTTGAGCAGATATTCTGCACCCACCACCCAGCGGTTAGCCTTCTTGGTATATCCCGACATCGCTATTCCCGTGTAGTAGTTTAGCGGAGATTTTGAGCCATTCACAAAGCCGCCTCTAAGTTCCACACCCATCATCTTCGGGAGATAACGCTGGGCGTATGCCTGCCCTGGCGACAGGGCAAGCGATACGACTGCAACAAGTAGAAACAGATACTTCTTCATAGTTACTTCACTTTAAGTTCGTTGATTACCTTTGCTCTTACGATATCCTCACTCTCCACGGTGAAGGTCTGGTGTCTGCCACCGCTCTTCTCATGCATCTCCACCACAAGCACCTTGTCGGCAGGGATAGTGAACTTGTCGAACACGAATACGGTACGCTCATCCTTGTTGCCCGCAACGGTTGTGGCATAATCGTATGCACGCAGCGGGAAGATGACCTGCTCCTGAATGGCTGTACGCTTCATTACCTGCTTATCCACAATCTTGAAGGTCACAAAGTCCACCTCGTATGGTACATTCGATGTGTTCTTCACCTGCGTATGGAAGTAGAGCAAACCATTGTGGGTGTAGAGTCCACGCAACAGATACTGGATGCCGAATGCCTTGCTGCCGATGTGCTTGATGTGGCGTTTGTTGTCCTTGTGGATAGCCTTGCTGATAAGGTGTACCAACTTCGGTGACTCACTGCCAAGCTCTTGCAAATAGATGTCGAGAGCATTGTTAGGACGGTTCACCTCACTGCCATCGTGAATAAAGTCCTTCATCTCGATATTCAGGAGCAGAGGCTCATCCGAGTACTTCACATTGAAGGTGTAGAAACTGCCGCTCTCGGTAATCACCGACATATTGGTCTCATCGCAGAAGTTCTTTACCGTAGCCTTCACACGAATCACATTCTCCGAGCCATCAGCCTTGCCTGCGATAAGGTTAGGCGAGCCGAGATCCACATAGCGTACTGCCGCAGGAAAGATGATGTGGGTAGTCTTGTCGTATGTCACCTCCAAGCCGTAAGGCGGTATCATACGGTCAAAGGTCAGTTTCTTTGTCAAACCGTGATAGATGTCACCATCCTCCTGCTGTGGATAGATGTCCGTAGTGAGGGTAACATCACCGGCTACTGTGTTAGTTACTGCGGTTGAATCAACCGACTGTGCATTGGCACTTACAACGCCCATCGTGAGGGCAAGCATTACAAAAATCTTTTTCATGTCTTTAATGTTTTAATAGGTTATTGATTGTTTTGATAAAGCATCAGGGTATATCCTGATTTGAGGTGTACCTTCTCTTCACGCATCTTCTTGGAGATGTACTGCGACACGCCCTGTATGGCACCACGACCTACTTCGGATAGGAGTTGGTCTCCGGCAGACTGGTTGGTGATGGATATGCTCGTTCCGAGGTTCTGCCCCAGATTTGCTGCCATCTCCTTTGCTGCACTTGCCTCCATAGAGCCGGGTATGAAGATTCCCGCCTGTCCGTCATTGTCGTGGACAGTAAGTTCTACGGGAATGATCGTTCCGTTATGCTCCACCTGAAGAATCTCGATGTCGAGTCTTTCGCCTTTGATGCTGCCTTCACCCGTGATAAGGGTGTTTCGTGGCAGCACATACTTCCCGACACGCATCGCCTCCAAGAGTCTGAACCGCACGCTCTGACCGCTCGTGATGGTCTGGTCGCCATGCACACACGCCTTGATGGTGTTCCGTGCTGTCTGCTTCGGTGCTTCGCCTACGGCAGTGTGAAAGCCACCGCCTACGGATTGTGCCATCCGTGCTATCATCACCGAGTCGCTCACAGGCTGAGCGAGTGCCGACACTACGGGAGTCGTTACATGACCTACGGGCTGTGCCTTTGCCTTGCCGCTTCGTGTGGTAGTCTCAACCTCCTCGGCTACGCCCTCGGAGGTACTGGCTGCGTTGCCGGGCATGTACTTCGCTGCAAGCTCGTATGACTTCTCCAAGAGTGCCACCTGGTCGGCATATGTCGGTTGGCTGTTCTGCTGTTGTGCCATCGACTGCTTCAGCTCCTCAAGCTCCGCTTTCAGAGCCTCCTTTTCGGGATCCTCACGTGGCTGCTCGTAGAAACTGCCGAGTGTGGCGTTGATATCGTTGTAAGCAGATGTGGATGTGGAGAACGAATTGCTCCGACTGCTACTGCCACTACGATAGGATGAACCGCCACCGCCTGTGTATCTCGGCTCTTCGGGTATCTCGACCACCTCTTCCTCTTCGTCATCGGTGGTCATTGCGGTGAAGTCCTCAAGGGTACGCATCTTCTGCTCCTGCTTGACACGCATATCCTCCAGTTCGTAGGCTGCAATCTTATCAGCCTCGATGCCTGCACCTCGCGGATCGGGAAGTTCGGCGTTGAAGCCTACCTTCTGCTGTTCCGCCTGTACCTGCTCCTTCGATGGTTTGAAGATGAAGTAGAATGATACAAGACATAGCATACCCATTCCGCCATACACAAGAATTTTCTTGATTTGCTCCTTTCTTTTCAGAGCGTTTGCATCGTTACTCATAGTTCTCTGAATTAAATTGGTTAAAGAACTCTTCCATCTCCCGTATCTTCTCATCTGAGAGACTATCGGCAGGAGTTGCCTCCTCCTCGATAATCAGGTTGGTGGCAGGCGGCTCACTTCTGACAAAATCCTCATACCCGTAATCGGGAGCAGGCATAAAGATTACATAGAGAGCCAATCCCATATATGCCAGCAAGAGGCCGTAGATGATAAGGCGTTTGCTCTTCGATGTCTTGTTGTTCCAAGACTTGTTGATTGAATCCTTGATTTTTTGAATGTACTTTTTCATCGCTGTAAATGTTAATGGTGAATAATTGGGTTATCTGTCATAGACTCTCAGGTCCTTGTTCTCCACCACACGGAACGCCTCGAAGATGAATCCGTGAGGGTTGTTGTCGCTGCGTGTGGAGTTGAGCAGTCGTCCTTTGGTTACAAGGCTGCGCTCGGTGATACTCTTCTCGCGGATGATGGATAGTCTTGCGTATGTCACCACCTCGTAGGGATAGTGGTTGAAGTTGCAGCTTATGCTATCTACCTCGATACGCTGCGATACATTGCCAGAGATGATACGGTTGTAATATCCCTGCTCCGCAAGGTCGCTGTAGTGCTCATATGCCGAGCGGTCGCTCAGAAACATTGCCCTCTGGATATTACCCTCGATGGCATTCTTGTCGGGTGCAAGCGTGAAGAAGAGTTCGTGGAAACGCTTCACATGCTCCCTTGCCTCCACAGGACGGTTCTGCTCCAAGTCCTGCGAGAGAGCCAGCATCAGCGACTTACCCTCGTCAAGGACATATATCTTCTGTCGTTGTGCCTCGGCAAAGCTGTATGCCTTCCAAAGCGAGAAGCCCACAAGCGAAGCACAGACAAAGAGGTAGGCAATGCCGAAGAAGCGTATCTGCCTGAAGCCGGTCTCGATGTTTTTAAGTGATTTGAATTCCATTTGAATACTGTTTAATAGGTTATCGTTTAAGTAATCTTCCTGCGATGTTGCCGATGGCGGCACCTGTCGCACCTGCTGCTATCGATCCCGTGCGGCTCGCTGTCTGTGCCACGTTTCTGCCGTAGTTACCTGCACCGCCGCCTGCCTGGATTATCCAGTTGGCCACTGTCGGAATGGTGAAATATCCGATGATGCCGATAATGAGGAAGGTGATATAGACCGCATTCGACCCGTCAGGGATGAAGTTGGGATCGGACAACTGCTCTATGTCCTTCTGTAGCATCAGTACCTGTATGCGTGCAAGCACGCTGCTGAAAAGGTCGCTCACGGGCAGCCACAGATAGATGCTTATGTATCGGACAAACCACTGCGTGAGTGAGGCATGGAAGCCGTCCCAACAGGCTATCGCAAAGGATATGGGTCCGAGTATCGAGAGGACGATGAGGAAGAATGTTCTCAGCGTGTCTATGACAAGGGCTGCGGCATTGAACATCAGTTCCAACAGTTCACGGAAGAAGTTCTGAACAGCCTTTTTCATATTGTACATCGCACGGTCCACATACATTCCGCAAGCCTCAATCGCATCCAACGCTCCCAGTTCATCGAGCTTGTTGTCAAAGGACTCCTTATCCACGAGGTAGGCCGTTTCGGGATTGCGTTTCATCGCCTCAAATTCCAGCTTATCCTTCTGCTTTCGATACTCGTTCATATCGAAGGTCTGCGTTTCAAGGATTCTGTGCGTTCCCGTCACTATGGGCGACATCACGCTGTTGAGTGTGCCTAACACCAATGTCGGGAAGAACATGATACACAGTCCGAGAGCAAAGGGACGCAGGAGCGGAAAGACATCTATAGGCTCGGCTCGTGCCAACGACTGCCAGACACGATAGGCGACGTAAAAGAGAGCACCCAATCCGGCAAGTCCTTTGGCGACACCCGTCATCTGCGAACAGAGGGGCATCATATCCACATACAGACTCTGGAGTATCTGATGCAGATTGTCAAAGTTTACTGCTAATAGTACCATAAGCGTAGGGTTTCAGGTTTACCAATAGCGTTCACTCGGCGAGCCGTAGAGGGACATCACACGGTCAACATCGTTCTGCTTCTTCGCTCTTAGGTAGGATACCCCGATGTTCTTGTTGGTGTAGTACTGCACAAGCCCACGGTATTGGAGCATCTCGCTATAACACTTGTCGATGATATCCATACGGTCCTTGTCGCTCATCGAGAGCCCGTTCTCATTGACCCCCGATTTAAGGTCATTCAAGAGGTGGGCACTCTCTTCAAGGAGTTTCGTATAGCCCAAAGCTATGGCGCTGAGTTCCTCCACCGTAAAATAGGGGTCGTTGAGCATACGCTCAAAGCTGTTCACATAGATGTCGGTAATGTCGCCTACAAGCAGGATGGTCTGCTGTACCTTGCGTGCATCGCGGACAAGGTTCTTCACCTTCTTCAGAGCATCGTAGTACTCCTTGCCCTGCTTATAGATCTTTACTGTCTCCTGGAAGTTCTGAATCATCGTGCTTGCCGTAGAGGATGTATGCACGATGTTCTTCGTGGCATTGATGATGCCTTGTGCGAGGTTACCGGGGTCTGTCACCACCCACTGCGCCCTCGATGTCTGGCTGACAAAGAGAGCCACCAGACAGAGCATAAAAATTTTCAATCTCATACTGTTACGAATTAAAGGGTGAATACTTAATCATTGTCTTACTGAAATCACAGTCCCATCTTGCGACCTCTTGATTTGGGCTTCTGTCGGATATGCTGCTTTTTGGACGGTCTCTCCTCGGAAGAGTCGCTCTGCCTCTTCTTCATTCCGTTGAAAAGCTCATCAGCATAAGGTCTTCTGCCTGTCATATTGACAAATCGGGCATCGAGTTCACGATATGCCTTTTCAGCCTTGGCGGAACACTCTTCCGAAGAAGCCTTCCTGTCAATACCGTACTTGGCAAGAAAGTCGGGACGGATGTGGATAGTGTCGTGAACATTGTCGGGGAGATGTGCAATCTGCCCCAATTTCTCCAGCTCCTCGTTCAGTTTATTAAGATAAGGCACAGGAGGGCGTTCGCAGATACTCTCGAAGATCTTCTCCACGGCTAGTGTCAGCCTTGCATCCACCTCAAGCACATCGGGTATCTCTCCCGCAGCTCTTTTCTGCCGATATATTGCAGGATCCATATCCTCCAACTGATGATACAGGCGGTAATCCTCCGTGAGTCCGAAGTAATCCTGCATAGATTGCGGAATGTCCCAATTCTGCATCAATGACCAATAGAGGCACGAGATGACCTCCTGGCGTCTCTTTTCGTCTGATTTTAAGTTACTATACATACTTCAAATGTTTAATGGTTGATAAAAAGGGTTACTTGCTTCGCTTGCTCTCGGCAAGCTGCTTGATGGCGAGCTCGATGTTGCCGTCCAACTTCTCGGTGAGCCGCTGCAACTCCAGTTTCTCGGTCTCCTCGGTAGTGTAGCAGTAATACTCTTCGGGAGATACCTCCGTGGCATAGACTGCCGACTGTGCTCCGCCAAGACCTATCCACACCTCCTTGTACTTCCTGCCGGGAGCATTGGAGAGGTTGATGGAGAGAATCTGTGCACGCTCCTTGTCGGTGAGTCCGAGCAAAGCCTGTATCTCATCGAACTTGTTCACATACTTACGCTGGTCAAGAAGAATCTTGCAGTCGCTGTTGTTGATGATGGTACCCTTGACGATAGAGGAAGAGATGATGTCCTCGACCTCCTGCGTTACCACAACTGCTTCGCCGAAGAACTTACGCACGGTCTTGAAGAGGTACTTCAGATACTCGGCCATGCCCTCCTTGCTGATGGCTTTCCAAGCCTCCTCCAAGAGAATCATCTTGCGGATACCTTTCAGCCTACGCATCTTGTTGATAAAGGTCTCCATAATGATGATGGTCACTATCGGGAAGAGTACCTTGTTGTCCTTGATGTTATCCAACTCGAAGACGATAAACCGCTTGTTCAAGAGGTCCAGCTGCTTGTCGGAGTTCAGTAGGAAATCATACTCGCCACCCTTGTAGTATGGCTCCAAGACATTGAGGAATCCCCATACATCGAAGTCCTTCTCGCGTGTACGCTTCTCTTTAAGTATCTCCTGATACTCGTCACGGATAAACTCATAGAAGGTATTGAACGAGGGCTTGATGCTCTTGTCGGTGCGTATTCGCTCCAAGAAGAGGTTCACGGCATTGGAGAGTGCCACCTCCTCGGCTCTCGTCGGTGGCTCATCGTCCCTTTTCCACAGCGTGAGGATAAGTGTCTTGATGGACTCCTTCTTCTCGATGTCGAACACACCGTCCTCGACATAGAAAGGATTGAAGGCTATCGGATCACTCTCCTCATAGGTGAAGTAGATACCATCCTCGCCATGCGTGCGTGCATTGATAAGGTTACACAACCCCTGATAAGAGTTACCCGTATCGACAAGTAGCACATGAGTACCTTGCTCGTAATACTGCCTTACCATATGGTTGGTGAAGAAGGACTTTCCACTGCCCGAAGGACCGAGGATGAACTTGTTGCGGTTGGTGATGATACCACGCTTCATAGGCAAATCCGAAATATCCAGATGGATAGGCTTGCCCGTCAAGCGGTCCACCATACGCATACCGAACGGAGAGAGTGAATCCTGTCCTGTGGTCTCCTCAATAAAGAGGCATAGTGCCTGCTCGATAAAGGTGTAGAAGGACTCCTCGGCAGGGAAGTCGCCTGCATTGCCGGGGATAGCAGCCCAGAAAAGCGTAGGGGTATCCACCGTATTATGTCGGGGCTTGGCCTCCATCAAGGCGAGCTGACTGCCTACATCGTTCTTCACACGCTTGAGTTTCTCTCGGTCATCGCTCCACGCGAAGACATTGCAGTGGGCACGGATAGCCGTCAGCCCCTGGCTGTGTGCCTCGTTCAGGTACTCCTCAATCCACTCGCGGTTAATTTGGTTGGAGCGGCTGTAACGCGATAGCGAGTGCATATTGCGTGCTGTCTGCTCGAACTTACGCAGCATCTCCGCAGAGTCATCGATGAAGAGGTACTGGTTCACGATGTGGTTGCAGGTGAGCAATACCCCGATAGGTGCGGCAAACGAGAGGCGGCAATCGCTACGGTCTGTCGAGAGACGCTCGTAACGGCTGTCGGTAGCCACGCTTGTCGGCAGGTCTTCGGGATCGGAGAGCGTATGCAGGCAGAGGTAGTTGTCTCCAATCTTCATCTCGCCAGCTCCGAGGGTGATGTCCTGCAAGCAGGTGGTATCCTCCTGCGAGAGCGAGAAATACTTCTCGATGATGCCCGCAGTTGACTCCGTGCCTGTAATCTCATCGCCCGTAAGACGGGTAAGCGTGATGAATCCGCTGTCGTTGATGATACGCTCGAACTGCTCGCAGCACTCCAAGAATCTGCTTACCGCCTCCTTGTCCTGCATCTCCTTCGGGATGATGAAGCCACGGGTAAGGGCATTGAAACTGCAGGTCGTGCGGCTATGCTCCTTGGTGGTCTTGGTGAGGAACAGATAGCAATAGTGCTTCAGATAGGGACGCTCGTTGAAGTGTCGCTCAAAGGAGCGAGACAGAAAACTGAGGTCTTCCTTTTGCAACTCCGGTGTGTAGCTCTCCTCAATGAAGAAGTCCTGCTTATGCACGATACTGTAGTTCGGCAAGACCTTGACCGCCTTGGCCCATGCCGAGTGTATCGCCTCATACTCCGCCTGTGTGACGGTGAAGAGTTCGGGAAGCTCCACACGATAGCAGACCGTGATGTCGGCATCTTTGCTGATGATGCAGTCGTGCTCAACCGACAGAATCGGGAACTTGCTTTCGAGGGTAGCTGCTTTCATTACATTTCTCATGACTTTCTGTTTTTGAGGTTAGGAATAATCAATCGCAAGAATCGCTTGCGGTTGATGATGTAGCGGGGATGGTTCCGTGCAGCCTGTATCTTCATCAAGCCCCACTCGCCATACTTGGCATTCAGGTGGAAGGTCGCCCAGACAAGTACCGAAGCAGAGATGACTCCCAGTACGATACATATCCATTGGTTCACGCCTGCCATATACAGCACCATAAAGGCTATGAGTATGGCAAGCAGACCGCCGGCGAAGATGAAGAGGTATTGGCTGCGTAGCCCCTTGAACTCGGGGCTACGACCAATTCCTTTGTTGATTGAATAGACCGCCATAATCAGAGGAAGAATGAACGTAAGATGGTGGCGGCTACAATGAGGAAGATACAGGCACCGAACCAAGAGGCGGCGGTCTTTGAGGTGTCGGGGTCGCCCGAAGAGAACTTCGAATAGACCTTCACGCCACCGATAAGGCCGACTACGGCTCCTACTGCGTAAATCAACTTGGTACCGGGGTCGAAATACGATGTTACCATGTTGGTAGCCTCGGTGATACCTGCGATACCGTTACCCTGTGCGTAAGCACCTACTGTTGCAAGCATAAATGCTGCTGCGAATAATACTTTTTTCTTCATACGTCGAAATGTTTTTTAGTTATACAAAAAGTGATTTCGACTGCGAATATATAATGGTTAATCCATTGATTTTCAAATCGGTCTATACACGTCATAACGTGTCATCAGATGTCATAGCTGGGGCATTTTGAAGGGTGGATTTTGGGGTGAAAAGAAGGGTTGAAAGGTTTGTTTTGAGAAAAGGAATATCAGCCTTACATAGTAGGTTTAAGCGGGCGAAAACTTCCAAAAATCACAAGTTTTTGCCCGCTTTCAACCCAATCATAAGGTGAAAACCTATTTGATTATATGACAATGAATTGCGTTATATTATACATTTAATGATTTTTATCGCCTCAGTTAAACCGTATTAGAGAAAAAAGCATTATCTTTGCATGTTAAACAAGAAATTGTAATGTTATGAAACGTCTGCTCATAAAGAATTTCGGTCCTATAAAGGAGGCAAATCTCACATTAGGGCAAGTCAATATAATCACAGGTATGCAGAGCTCTGGAAAGAGCTGTGTACTTAAGACTGCGTGTTATTGTTCATGGGTGGAGAAACGCTTGGAACTTACTCAAAAAATCAATGGCTTTGGCAAGGGCAGTTCGTTTATTGACATTATGGCAGACTACTATAAAATGGCAGGCTATATCCAAGATAATACCTACATTGAATATGAAACCCGCCATTTGAAATTCAGTTATGACCATTCATCAAAGACATTTAAGAATACATGGAAATCTAAGAGGTGGGAATATAAACGACCTAAAGTAAGTTATATCCCTGCTGACAGAAATTTGGTGGCAGCAATTCCTGGTTGGAGTTCATTGTCAATGGATGGGAATATGATTGAGTTTATGTCGGACTGGGATAAGGCTCGAAGATTTGTCAAGAAAGAAGAAAACGTCCTTGACTTGGGTATGTCGTATTCATACGATAGTCAATCTAATTCTGACAGAATTCAGTTAGAAAACGGGAAACCATTGATGCTTAGAGAGAGTTCAAGCGGTGTTCAATCGCTCCTCCCGATGTATGTTCATTTGGATTATCTTGTAAATGGTCAATACAAAGATCGTAATGGTAAGATTTCATATGACCAAAAGGAAGAACGAAAGAACTTACTATCTACAATATATAACAAATTTAAGAGCAAGGAGGAAAGTGCACACTCAGAAACCGTCACAATAGAAGGATATGATTATAATTTTGTGAATAAGGAAGAGGCTGAGCGTTTTAGATCTATGTACCACAAATATATCAATGTGGATCATAGCGAGATATTCCTTGAAGAACCAGAGGATAATCTATTCCCTCCTACGCAATGTAAGTTTGTAAATTGGCTGTTAGATGCTATTGAGAAACATAATGACATGTTGTTTATAGCAACTCATAGTCCATATGTTCTTAACCAACTTATAAAGGTCTCTCCGGAAGGTATGAATGTACTGTTTACATACCCTTCTAATGATGCTGAAAGGTCATATTGTGTAAGACAACTCAGCGAAGAGGAAATTCATGAGATATATGACAATGGAGTAGATATGTTCTTTAATTTCGAGTTGTACGTATGAAACAGAACAAACTACTACATGTAATGCCCGAATGCTTCGTTGATACTAACCTTATAGAATATCTGTTGAACGCAGGAGTCAATCACCAGCATTGTTGTTCGCAGGTTGTTGGCCAACTTAAGTCAAAATTTGTAGATAAGTTTGCTGTCGGGATCATTGACAAGGACAAGGTCCAACTTGGTTATATCCAGGAATGTGATATCATAGCCCAAACAGAGCATTTGACATTGATGAAACATCGTGAACGCCATCAATATCTTATTACAATAGCTCCAGCTGTAGATAAGTTTGTTTTAGACTGTGCGAGAGAGCAAATGGTTGATGTTACGGCTTTTGGTTTACCAAGTGAATTAAAGAAATTCACGAAAGAATCCAAGAAGGTATCTTCTAACTCAGATCCTCGCTTTAAGTCTTTGTTTGCTGCGATAAAAAACAATAGTGAAATTCACACTCTTAAAATGGCATTAAAGTATTTATGCGAGAATCAATACTCTTCTGACAGTGCATATCTAAGAGAACTTTTTGTTGCTAGTTAAGAGATTTTATAATAACCGAATTTAGCAAGGCAAGTATTTTAATGCATTAGGCATTACGATACTTGCCTTACTTGTTTGCTCAAAATACCGCAAAGCTAATGATACCTCCAATCGGAAAACGCTGTTTTTCGAGGCTTAATTTTATAGGAAAACGCACCTAATGGCGTCAGACCACCAAAAGAATTGGTGGATATTGACAAATTGCAGTTGTTAAATTTGGTGGATATTGACAGAATGATTTTTTCGTTGGAAAAAGTGTATTAAAGTCTAACTTATTCGCTTGAAAAATGTAACCGTACTGAATTATTCGCTTGAAAAATGCAAGAATCATAAGTTTTCGTCAGTTTATCTGTATAAACACGAGTTTTTGAAGTCGGAAAAATCTGCAATAATTCCGACTAAAAACGAGGCTTCAAACAGTATATAATTTTCTACCTTACAAAATCTTAATACTTATCGAATGTGCGGAAAACTATGCTGTGGTTTTAGCGTGAATGGATAGATAGTGAAAGGCATTATTTCTTTGGATTTTTTCATTTTTCGGCAATTTATTTGTTTGGAAAATTTCATTTTCATCTCTCTTAACCTTCAAAATATGGAAGTTCACTTCGCCATTTTGTTCGATTTATGGAAGTAGAAATCAGAAAAAGTGCTTGTATATGGAAATAGTATTGTATTCAGATATATTTTGGTCGGAAAAAAACGCTTTTATTCCGACCAAAAACTGATTGCAAAACAACATTCAATATACTGATAAATAAGATATTGTATGCTGGATAATGTGCGGTAAACTATCCTTGATGTTATACGTGCATTCTTAGTTGTAAAATAGGAAGAATAGAATAGGCAAGGCAAACATTTGGTGGAAAACGACAAATCCTCTCTATTTGAAGTTAAAGAGTCGTAATATACAATGGAATAAATGAGTTTTTCAAGGTAGATATCAAACGTTTCACAAACGCTCCAAAAATTCATCTTATTAAAGGCTGATGCAATTATAACTACCACGTTACCAATATAATAATACATAGAATTAAACGCTCCACAAACGCTTAATTTTGAATCGGCTCATAATGGGTTCATAAAGGTTTCAAAAATCCGATAACCGTTACGGGTGAGTTTGTTTAATATGTTGATTACATTGTGATTAACTAATCTTGTAAAGGGTTCACAATTGGCTCATAATGGGCTCAACATAGCAAGGCAAGAATCATAATGCACGAGGCATTACGACACTTGCCTTACTTGTTAATTGGAACAGCGAATCCATATAAAAAACGCTGGCACCACGATTCACATCGGAGTGCCAGCAATGAAGAAAAAGACGAATTGAAATGAAAGAAAATAACAACTATCAATAAATCATGAAAGAATCAATTATGTTTCTTGTCTTATGGAGAGCCAGACATCAACTTCACCTGTGCATACATCTCTAAAGTAATGTCGCCGAACAACCACCCAAGATTCATATCCGATAGCATCCAGAACACTCATTTTCTCATATCCTCGATTGGGCCAAAGTGAGTTTGCATCTTGTTTCGCCAATTGCAATCTGGCATCAGGTGTTAAAAAGCCCTCCAAATTAGCGATATCGCCCTTGTTGGGAAGTGGAGTATCGCCCCAAGTCAATGGAAGCAAGTTAAATATTTCACTTACATTTGCAAATACATTCATAACATTATAGGATTAGGTTATACATACTTTTTGATATTAAAATCCTTGATTTTTCGCTCTCGTCTTTTGGATTCCGGTAAAGGGTTGCCTGATGAATCCAAATAGTCGTAAAGCAATCTGTCAATCTTCTGCTGGTCGGCAAGTTCATTTTCAATGAGTCGCAGGAGTTCTGTTCCTGGCAACTTATGAAATATCGTTTGAGCTGCACGAAGACCATTTTCATCGGAGTGTGTATCCGAGTTCAATACATCTACCATATTGTTCATCTCCTCATAGGTCATAGAGGTGTCAAAATCCGGGTCAGGCATAATACCTTCAGGCTCCAACAAATCTTGCATATCCTCTTCGGTCAAACCCTTTTGAGGCTCAAAGTTATCCTCCACATCATCGGGATTGATATCCTTATCCACGGGGAGTTCTACTTGTTTCAATTCCAACGATTGTGTGGGTATTGTGCGAGCTGCATTAATATCCTCATAGTAGATGATGTTGGATTTACCCATTACCTCATTCGGATCATCATCAACGGGTGGACTCTCTTCTACCTTCTGAGGTGTTTCTGTTTGGATTGGCTTAGGGTTATCCGTAGGCAAATCCTTTCCGTAGATTTTCTTACGCCTTTCACGCTTGGCTTTTTCTGCCATTCGTTTCTTTCGGTACTTCCATAATCTGACACGGGCTATGCGTGCCCATTTATGCAGTTTGTCCCACAAATCATACATCTTACGGCAAAACAAGAATACCCACAGATGATAGAATATGAATAAGGCACACAAGACCTTTACTGCGAAATATATCTTTGCTTCCATAACTACATGATTTTTGCTCTTCCGTCATTATACATCTTGACAATCTCAGGCTTATATCTATCCAAGTGGTCTGCAACTATGTTGCTGACAAACCCCGATATAGTAGCCTTCGGGTCAATGATAGGCAACAGACTCCTAATCAAGTCCAAATTCTCTCTATCGATGTACACATGTGAGCGATTAGGAGTACTCCTACAATTCAAGAATCGCTTCCTGTAGAAACTGCATTTGGAGTCAATGCCTGTATCCTTTGATATAGTATCTAATAAGGACTTTATGGCTGTTTGCTCTTTCTCTGCATATGATTCAACAACCTCCTTAGGTTTAACGATTACTTCTGTGGATTCCGTTGATGCAGTAGGTACTGAAGGTGATTCAACCTTCGATTTTCGTTGCCAAGGCCACTTGCGATTTTCGAGTTTCTCGATTTCCTCCTTTGTTAGAGGTCTGCTGGTAACAGTAATTCCAGCCTTCAACATAATAAGGAACATAAGCATAATTACTGATACAATCAATCCGGTAATGAGTAAAATTTCTATAAACTGTGTCATAATTACTTGTTGTTTAAAAGGTTATTAATTTCATTTGTTAGTAAGTTATCCATCTCATCACGGTATTGCTCTAAATGAGCATTGACAATATTGTCTATATACCTTGACATATTGATGTGCGGGGCCACAACCGAGAGAAATCTCCGTACCGCATTATGTGTTTCCTGACTCAAATAGGTCTGCTGCCTATGTTGTACGGTTCCTTCAGTCAGGAACATTTTGCGGTATTCGCAGGAATCCTCCTTGCGCTTTTTCGGCTTTACGGATACTTTCTCCTGCACAGAGACAGGTGGTTTCTCCTCCGTTGGAGTTTCTACTACTGCCGTAGGTTTACTCTCTGCGGGAGGCGATGCATTCTCTTTCTGCTTTGTTCTCCCGAAAATGGGGATATCGCCGGCCATAATCTCCTTGAGCATATCCTCATCGACTTCGATTTTCTTCTTTGCCATAGCTATTTCAGATTAAGTTTCACAATCAGTTCTTCTGCCAACTCTGCCAGTCCGCTACCTTTAAGAGCCTTTGCAGGTGGAGGCATCAATGTACATCTGAAATAGTTCTTCGTCAGTAGCGACAGCTCCTTATCATAGCGGTTGGTGTGGGGAACAACGGTATCCAAGACTGTCAGTCCCATCTTCTTCATAATAAGATTGTAGGTGTCAAAGACCTCGGTCGAAGCACGACCATCCTTCTTGTTCCAGAAGAAGAGGAAATCCTTGACGGGAACATCTTTTCGCTCCTTGCTGTAGTCAATGACCGTGGTTGAGAAAGCAAGACTGCTCTGCATAACGATACGGTCAGGAGCAATCGGAGTAATGACATAATCCATATTTACAATGGTGTTGAATACTCCGCGAGAGTTCACCGTACCCGGAAGATCTACAATAATCAAATCGTAGTCGCCCTCCTTGGCTAACTTGTCCGCAGCATCACGGGCTTTCTCTGCCTCAGCTCCCACTATGGGATAGGCTTTCTTTTGGATACGGTTCCATTGGTTGATCATCTGCTGCTTAAAGTACTCGCTGTTCTCCACGGTACGCATATCTCGTTCTTTCAAACGGATTAAACTGTACTGCGGATAATCGCAATCTACAACAGCCACATTAAGTCCTTTAAGGTAGTGGTAATACCCGGCGAGCAATATCGTCATAGCCGACTTGCCGACTCCGCCTTTCTGGTTGCACATAGCAACGAACACTGGATTTTTCTTCATGTCTCAAAAAATTTTTAGTTATACAAAAAAATGTCTTCACTCTTGACTGAGTGGCAGAACGCTTGAAGGGCTTCACTCGTGCTGGCGGTCAATCTATCCATCTCGCACTCTTGCACTCACTCGGTCTCTCAATCTGTCATTCGCTCAGTCGTGCATGATTGCTGTCGTGCCGTCCATCTTTCACTCCATCATTCGCTCAATCTTGCAGTCGTGCACTCGCTCTTTCAAGCAGGCTCTCACTCCATCGTTCAAGCACTCATTCTGTCGCTCATTATGGCACTATCGAGGGCACTTCAGCACTCATTCACACCGCAAAGAAATAGCGAAAAATTGGAATAATCACTATGTCGTCAAGCCTCTGACTACACATGTCATCATATGTCATCACATTGCATATAACTCACTATTTGTCAATAGAATACGCCTGTCTAACTTTGCACCCGAAAGGTCTATAGACGCACGACGAACGGAGTTTTCGGATGCTTCTCTCTGAGGGGAACGGCGACAGCCAATTTTACGAAGGAAAATTCATGTTCAAGCGAACATAGCAAGTTGTGTTTTGGGCAGCCCGAAACGATTTGGGCAACCCCAAAACAACTTGCCGCTCGCCTGACGGCTCGGGGAGGGATTCACTCCAAAGTCGTGAATCCATAGCGGAAGTTAGTAACCAATTAAATGTAAAGTTATGGCAAATGACAAGAGACAAACAAGGAGAGATGTAACAGGAAGGCGACCTAAAAAGGATCCCGCTGTTTATCGTTACGGCATCAAACTGAATGCTGAAGAGAACGGACAATTTGAATTGCGGTTTGCAAAGTCTGGTCTTAAATACAAGGCAAGATTTATAAAGGCAATGATTCTTGACCGTGAGATGAAGGTGGTAAAACTCGACAAGGCGGCGATGGATTATTACATACGCCTCACGAATTTTTACCATCAGTTCCAAGCCATCGGCAACAACTACAACCAGACGGTGCGAGCTGTGAAAGCCAACTTCGGGGATAAGCGGGCATTCGCCCTTGTCGCCAAGTTGGAGAAAGCCACGCTGGAGTTGGTAGTGCTGAGCAAGCAGATTATCGCTCTTACACGCGAGTTTGAAGAGAGACATTTGAACCGTAAAAGCGGAGGTTGATATGGTGGCTAAGATCAACAGAGGAGCTTCACTCTATGGAGCCATCATCTACAATCAACAGAAAGTAAACGAGGCGACAGGTCGCATCATAGCGGGCAACCGTATGATTACCGATTCTCTATACGACCCCGACAGGATTGTCAGTCAGACGATGTTCGCCTTTGAGAGTTATCTCGCAGCCAACCGCAACACCGAGAAGCCTATCCTGCACATATCGCTCAATCCGACATTGGACGACAGTCTTACCGACAGTCAGTTTGCGGATTTGGCAAGAGCCTATATGCAGAAGATGGGCTATGGAAACCAGCCATACATCGTCTATCTCCACGAGGACATAGACCGCAGGCATATACATATTGTATCTACCTGCGTGAATGAGAATGGCGAGAAGATAGATGATGCCTACGAATGGAACCGCTCGATGAAAGCATGTCGAGAACTGGAGCAGATGTTCGGACTCAAGCAGATTGCCGACAAACGAAAGGAGTTGTTGGAACCTTATCTAAGGAAAGCGGACTACACCCGTGGCGATGTCAAGCAGCAGGTATCCAACATTCTCAAGAGTGTCTTTACCTCGTACCGTTTCCAATCCTTCGGCGAGTATAGTGCCATGCTCTCGTGCTTCAATATTGAGGCGAAGCAGGTCAAGGGCGAGTTCGACGGCAAGCCCTATTCGGGTATCATCTACACGATGACCGATGACAACGGCAAGCCTATCTGTACGCCTATCAAATCCTCGATTATCGGCAAGCGTTTCGGCTACGATGGTGTGGAGAAGCGTATCGCCTACAATGCTCAGGAGTTTCGGGCGAAGAGGTGGCAACCGAAAATCCGCAACGATGTGGCTCTGGCCATGCACGGCTCCCGTGGCAACCGCGAGGAGTTCGTGCGTCTGCTTGGCAGCAAGGGCATTGATGTGGTATTCCGCGAGAACGATGCAGGGCGCATCTACGGTGTCACATTCATCGACCACCACAATCGCGAGGTCTATAACGGTTCCCGTCTGGGTAAGGAGTTCTCGGCAAACAACTTCGAGAAACTCTTCAACTCGCAAGGCGACATTCCTTGGACGGAGATGCCGCAAGGATTTTCGGAAAGGCATAGCCTCTCTTCGGCAGACCTTGAATCGGGCATAGAGCAAGCCTTCGGAATCTTCTCGTTCGATGCTCCTGCAAATGATCCGCAGGAGGAGATGCTCGCTAAGCAGTACCAGAAGAAAAAGAAGAAGAAAAAACGCCGTTCACGCGGTATATCGTAAACCAATTTCACTAACCATTATAACGAATTTATTATGCAACAGGAAGATGATTTGAGAGGATTGGCTAAGGTCATGGAGTTCATGCGTGCCATATCCATTATATTTATTGTAGTACATATCTACTGGTTCTGCTATCAGGCCATCGTGGATATGGGTATCAACATCGGAGTGGTAGACAAGATACTGCTCAACTTTCAGAATACGGCAGGATTGTTCAGCAACCTGCTTGTGACAAAGGTGTTCGCCATCATATTCTTGGCTCTGTCGTGCCTCGGTACTAAGGGCGTGAAGAATCAGAAGATGACCTGGCAGAAGATTTATGCGACCTTCCTCGGAGGTCTTGTACTCTTCTTTATGAACTGGTGGTTGCTGGACCTGCCGTTCTCGCCAATCGTGAATATGGCAATCTATACGGTTACTATGACTGTCGGATATATCCTTCTGCTTATGTCGGGAGTATGGATTAGCCGTATGTTCAAGCATAACCTTATGGAAGATGTTTTCAATGTGGCCAACGAGAGCTTTATGCAGGAGACACGACTGATGGAGAACGAGTATTCGGTAAACCTGCCTACGAAGTTCACCTATCAAGGCAAGGAATGGGGCGGTTGGGTAAATGTCGTGAATCCGTTCCGAGCAACCATTGTATTGGGAACTCCCGGTTCGGGTAAGAGTTATGCGGTAGTCAATAACTACATCAAGCAGACCATAGCCAAAGGTTTTGCAACTTACATCTACGACTACAAGTTTGATGACCTCTCGGTAATTGCCTATAACGAACTGTTGAAGAATATCGACAAGTACAAGGTAAAGCCGAGTTTCTATGTCATCAATTTTGATGACCCACGCCGCTCACACCGCTGTAATCCCATCAACCCGAAGTTTATGGTGGATATCAGCGATGCTTATGAGAGTGCGTACACGATAATGCTCAACTTGAACAAGACATGGATTCAGAAGCAGGGCGACTTCTTCGTAGAGTCACCGATTATTCTTTTGGCGGCTATCATCTGGTACCTGAGAATTTACAAGGACGGAAAGTATTGTACCTTCCCTCATACGATTGAGTTCCTGAACAAACCGTATGCGGATATCTTTACGATTCTGACCTCGTATCCTTCGTTGGAGAACTACCTTTCACCATTTATGGACGCATGGAAAGGTGGAGCGCAAGATCAGCTCCAGGGCCAGATAGCAAGTGCAAAAATTCCGCTGTCGAGAATGATTTCCCCGCAGCTCTATTGGGTGATGACGGGCGATGATTTTACCCTTGACTTGAACAACCCAAATGAGCCGAAGATACTCTGCGTAGGCAACAATCCCGACCGTCAGAATATCTACTCGGCAGCACTCGGACTCTACAACAGCCGTATTGTAAAGTTGGTAAACAAGAAGGGGCAGTTGAAGAGTTCCATCATCATTGACGAGTTGCCGACCATCTATTTCCGTGGTATCGACAACCTCATTGCTACTGCCCGAAGCAACAAGGTGGCTGTTTGTCTCGGTTTTCAGGACTACTCGCAGTTGGCTCGTGACTATGGCGACAAGGAGGCGAAGGTTATCCAAAATACGGTGGGTAATATCTTCAGCGGACAGGTGGTAGGTGAAACGGCAAAGAACCTCTCTGAGCGTTTCGGCAAGATACTACAGCAGCGTCAGTCGGTATCCATCAACCGTCAGGATACATCTACATCTATCAATACTCAGTTGGACTTCCTTATACCTGCATCGAAGATTTCCAACCTCTCACAAGGCACATTCGTAGGTAGCGTGGCGGATAACTTCGGCGAGGAGATTGACCAGAAGATTTTCCACTCACGCATCATCGTGGATAGTGCAAAGGTCAATGCCGAGATGAAGGCATACAAGAAGATTCCTATCGTAAATGAGTTCAAGGATGAGAACGGCAACGACATTATGCAGGAGCAGATTGAGCGTAACTATTCCCGTATCAAAGATGAAGTCGAGCAGATTGTTCAAGATGAAATGGAGCGTATCAAGGCTGATCCTGAGTTGCGTAAACGATTGTTACCAGACGAGAAGGACGAAGAGGATAACGATTAAAATCTGTATCCTATTTCTTACCGCAAAGGTTGTTCCGTGCCTTTCGGATTGAGCAAGGTCAAGCCCTGTGGGTGTCGTGGAAAAATCATCCTCGCCCCACGGGGCTTGCGGTATTTTTCTCGCCAACCTTGCACAATCCTGCACGGAACAGGTAAGGCGGTAAAGAAATAGAATACAGTGCTTCGCCTGTAATATGATAACTTAAATAATGATAGCATGGCTGAAACGAAGAACAAATCGGAAGTATGGGACAATATCCCGTCATGGGCTATCTATGCTCTTGAATATGGCATAGAGGAAGACCCTATATTGGAAGCAGATGAAGAGGAGATGATTATCAAGTTCCTTGAAAAGAATTTTCCAAGTGGCTGCATTATGACCGTAGATTGGGATTCTCGAAGAGAGTTCAATCCATTTCCGGCATTTGGAAAGCCTTGTGCAACTTATAAAGTAACCTTTAATACATTATAGATATGATTAGAATGACATTATCAGAGTATCTCTGTGTGCCGAAAGATTATCGCGGAGTATGGACCAACGAAAGATGGGATATCCCCAATTGGGCCGATATTAGAGAGAAACATTTAGGCAAGCGTACACTAATGACAAACATCAATGGTGGCACTTGTTTGGTCGTGGAAGGTATGGGATTGGAGATTATTGATGACTCCGATTGGAAGAAACCCGATGCTGTCAGAAAAGAGATAAGCCGCCAATGCTTGAAGTTCTTTACAGAGCGAGGCATCGAGCCTCACTATGCCGATTGCCTTATTCGCTATAAGGACAACTACGATACCGTTGAAGTGCGTATCGCCATCGGAATGCCTGCTGATACCGAAAAGGATGATGACATTTTCTTCTATTGCGATACGCTGGAAGATATGAAGTCACTTGCAGAAATCGGCTGCGAGGACTTTTGCATTGCCGACTGTTACGGCTTTGGAGTATATGAAGACTTATTATAAACCCCTTAAAACATATCGAGTATGAAGATTTTATGTCAAGAGCGTTATGACAAGGCTGTTGCCTACGCAAAGGAAATCAAGAACGACACATTGCAGAAATGTATTGACCGCTTGAAGCAGTGGGAAGAGAATCCTAACTGCCCGTGTGAGATTGAGCTATACTATGACTCTGCACCTCACTCATTCGGATTCCGACAAGTATATCCCGATGGCAGAACGGGTATTGTTGGAGGCTTGCTCTCCTATCACGGACAGCCCGACCAATCGTTTGCTGTATTGATGAATCCTATTCACGGGTGGAGTATACACACATAGGAACTGCTAATTCCTGAAAATGAGAAAGCCAACTTAGGTCTGTATATGCAGGCTTAAGTTGGCTTTTCTTACAATAATCCTATTTCCATCAACCAATTTGTAATATTACTTGTATCACTATTTTGAGGATAAATTGTATTCCGATCTATTCCTTTAGATAGAACGTATTGTTTTTCTATCTCTTCAGAAAGCGATTTATGAATATCAATACACATAATTTGAGGTGGATAACAACTTAATTCTTCTTTTACTAATTTTTCCAATGGAACTTCTCTTGTATTATTTAATATAAATAGACCTATTTGACTTTCTAAATTTGGATTAGTAATATTATACGAACATTTAAAATCAAAAAAGGGAATATCTATATCAACTTTTCCTTCTTTACTTCCCAAAATTAATATTCGAGAAATAGGTTCTAACTGAGAATATCTAAGTTCTTTAAAATCGCTTAATACATCTCCTGCATCAATCTGTTCTCTTGAATATGTGCTTTCCTCTAACATGTTTTGAATCCTTTGTGCGCCATTAAGCATTACTTGTTGCAAACTACAAAAGTCAGGAATCCTTTTATCAACAATATAGATAGAAAAGTAATCATTTATATCTTCAGTTGCTGAATATTTTAATCCGTCCAAAGCAAAAAACATTGCAGTATTTATATCATGCGTAAAATCTAACAAAGGTGAAGGACTGCCAAAATGTTGTAATAACCCCAGTATCAAAATATCATTTATAGGAACATTTAGACTCTTAAAATATGAAATTATATCAGAGGACTTTCTGACTTTTTCTATTCTTGAATAAATCTCATCCTTAAAAGACTTTTCGTCAACACAAGTTATTTTACGTTGTGCTGATGAATAAAGCATATATTTAGCTTCATTTGCACCTCTGAATATATAATTCCCATCTAAGTGTTGATTAACTATAGAAGATAAATCTGCTATGTCATTTACTACTTTATGAACAAAAAATTCATCTTTCTCTTTTAAGTCTAAATACTCTTTCATATATCTTAGTTTAAATATCTGCAAAGTTACTCTGTTTTTTACGATTGAAAGACAGAAAGGGCTACAAAAAGTGCATGAAGCGTAAAAATCCCGCTTCACTTGCAAAGTCCCTTCAAGAAGTTAACTCGGAGGGACAATACCTCCACGTTCGAGCCGAAGGTTTTCGGGCAAAAAATTCTCTGCGATAATTTTTCACCCGAAAAAACGCTCCGGTATCGCCGTCCGAGTTGAGATAGAGGTTGGGACTTAGCAAGCGAAGCGACCTACGACGCATAGTACAACAGGTCAAAAATCCATTGCGGTAAGATATGCCGCATCTATCTTCTCAACCTGACTGCCATATCTATATTCCATTATAAGGTCTATCAACCACCGCCATCTTTTTAGTACCCGATTTTTTAAGTGGGGACAAAAGCAGCTCAGCTCTCAACTCTGCATATTACAAAAGTTATTTCTTTTCGGTCATACCACCGCTTTTTCTCGTACCTTTTTTTGCCTTCGTTTTTCGCTCTTTCCGACCCCGTTCCGGCGCGGAGCGTTTTCCCTCTTTTCACCCTTGTTTTGCCCCTTTTCGTGCCTTCGCTTTCGTACCTGCTATGACAAGTGATGACACCTTATGACTTGTATAGTCTAACGGCTTAAATGTCAATGTTTTATCAAATTTTGCTATATATATTTGCGGTGACAATATTAGTTATTAACGCTAAAAACTTACAGTTATGGCAAAGAAAAATGTAAGGGATGACCCCTCAAAAACACAAGTCACCGAAAACCCGCAGATGAGCGACATCGTGCTGGTTTTAGACAAGATGGAACTGCTCATTCAAGCGGTATCCGAAATTAACAAGAACGGCAAGTATTCCACCGTGCCGGCAGACAAGCAGCATCAGAACTCCTTTCTCAAGATTGACCGCTATGCGACCTTCTTCGAGAATTTCCTGAAGAACTTCTGGAGTCAGCTGAAAGACCCTACACACTTCGGTCTTTTCACAATGAAGGAAGAGGAGTTTGACAAGCCCGAAGTCAAGCAGGCCATCGAAGACCTTGCCGAAGGTAAGAAAACAAAAGCAGTGGAAGAGTTTCTCAAGAAGTATGAGATAACACCCAAAAATCAAACAGAACAGAGTATTAACAATCAAAATTCAGAAGAAATGGCAAAGAAAAATCAAACCCGGCAGCCCGTCGTTGAAGCTAACGGCCAGCAGCAGAACAATCAGTATCGTTACAACGAGTCTATGATCAACTGGGACCAGTTAAAGAACTTCGGACTCTCACGTGAGTATCTTCAGGAGCGAGGACTTCTCGACTCTATGCTCAAAGGCTACAAGACCAACCAGCTTGTACCTATCAACCTTAACTTCGGCTCTGCCGTACTGCGTACCGATGCACGCCTGTCGTTGCAGCAGTCCAACACAGGTGAGGTGGTACTCGCCATCCATGGTATCCGCAAGCAGCCCGAATTGGAGCGACCTTACTTCGGACACATCTTCACCGATGAGGATAGAAAGAATCTCCTTGAAACAGGCAATATGGGAAGAGTTGTGAAACTCAAGGGTCGCAACGGGGAGTATATCCCGTCATTCATCAGCCTTGACAAGATGACCAACGAGGTGGTGGCCATGCGTGCCGAGAATGTCTATATCCCTGACGAGATTAAGGGCGTGAAGCTCACCGACCAGGAGAAGAACGACCTGCGTGAAGGCAAGAAGATCCATATCGAGGGTATGACCGCCAAGTCGGGCAACGAGTTCAACGCCCATATTCAGGTGAGTGCCGAGCGCAGAGGCATCGACTTCATCTTCGAGAACGACCGCATCTTCAACCGTACTGCCCTCGGTGGTGTGGAGCTGACCAAGCAGCAGATTGAAGACCTCAATGCAGGCAAGGCTATCTTCGTGGAGGATATGCAGCGTAAGGATGGCGAACTCTTTTCATCGTATGTGAAACTCGATGAGGCAACGGGACGACCTGCCTACACCCGCTACAACCCCGACTCGCCGGAAGGTGCAAGAGAAATCTATATCCCGAAGGAAATCGGTGGCGTGAAACTGACAGCCGAAGAGCAGAAAGACCTTCGTGCGGGACGAGCCATCTTCCTCAATGATATGGTGAACAACCGTGGCGAGGAGTTCTCATCGTTCATCAAGGCAGATCTTGAGACGGGACGACTGATGTACTCACGCACTCCCGACGGATTTGAGGAACGTGCCAAGTTCGAGATTCCGAAGGAGATCTTCGGTGCCAAGCTCTCCGGTCAGCAGCGTGCCGACCTCCAGAGCGGCAAGTCGGTACTTGTGGAGGGCATTAAGGGCTTCGACGGCAAGACCATCTCGCAGTATGTCAAGCTGAACTCCAACCAGAACAAGCTCGACTTCTACAACGAGAATCCCGACCGCAACCGCAACGCCTCACAGCGTAATGTGGTAGCCGAGAAACAGGAAAAGCGTCAGTCAAAGGGACAGAGCATCTAATCCGTAACTCGGACAAGTCAAATCAATGTATAACTCTAAAATGAATTTTAAGATGAACGATAAGAATAAAGCACCTTTCAAGGTGGAAGATGTAAACTGGGACGAACTTTCAGGTATCGGTATCCTCAAGGATGAACTCGAACAGGCAGGAGAGCTTGAGACACTGCTCCGAGGCGAGAAGACTGGTGTCGTATCGCTGAGCCTTGTACTCCTCGGTGTAGATGTGGTGATGGATGCCACGTTGCAGCTTGTACGCAAGAACGACTCTCCGCTGCTGGAAATCATCGGTATCAACCCCACGCAGTAACACGATTCCATTACTAACCTGACAGCCGTTTCCCGCTACCTCCATCGGGTACGGGAGACGGCTTCTTTAATTCCAAGAATATTATGATAGCAATTATAGCAGAAAAGCCGAGCGTAGGTCAGGACATCGCCCGCGTCATCGGTGCAACAGAGAAGAAGGATGGCTACATGGCAGGCAACGGTTATCTTGTAACCTGGGCATTGGGACATCTTGTTTCACTTGCCATGCCACAGGCATACGGATATGGTAAGGCTTCGCACGAGGATTTGCCTATGCTCCCCGAACCGTTCCAGCTTGTGGTAAGACAGATCAAGACCGACAGAGGTATGGTAACGGACATCGGTGCCGCCAAGCAGCTCAAGGTCATTGACGAGGTATTCAGCAAGTGTGACAGCATCATCGTGGCAACGGATGCAGGTCGTGAGGGTGAGCTTATCTTCCGATACATCTACCACTACCTCGGATATACCAAGCCCTTCAAGCGTCTTTGGATCTCCTCGCTCACGGACGAGGCTATCCGTGCAGGTATGAGTAATCTCAAGGATGGCGAGGCTTACGATGCACTCTACCACGCTGCCGACTGCCGTGCAAAGGCTGATTGGCTCGTGGGTATGAACGCCAGCCGTGCATTGGCTTTGGCTTCGGGTATGCCGAACAACTCCCTCGGACGAGTGCAGACACCTACGCTGGCGATGATATGCAGCCGCTACAAGGAGAACCGTGATTTTGTTTCCACACCTTATTGGCAACTGCACATCACCCTTGAGCGTATGGGCGAGTTCCGTCAGTTCGCACATATCGAGGACTTCAAGAGCAAGGAGCAGGCAGAGGCGGCACACGCACGATTCTCGCCCGACTCAACGGCACTCATCACGAAGGTGGAGCGCAAGCGTACCTACCAGCAGGCACCGTTACTTTACGACCTTACCACTTTGCAGAAGGACTGCAACACACATCATGATATGAGTGCGGAGAAGACCCTTTCGGTAGCACAGGCTCTCTATGAGAAGAAGTATATCTCATATCCGAGAACGGGTAGCAGATATATCTCGCACGATTTGATGGAGCAGGTCTATGATTCCCTTTGGAAGATTGCCACTATGCCCGAGTTTAAGGAGTATGGCAAGCGTTTCGACTTCGAGCATCTGAATATGCGTAGTGTAGATGATGACAAGGTGACGGATCACCACGCACTCATCATCACAGGCATAGAGCCTGAGGAGTTGAACGCCCACGAGCAGATTGTCTACACGATGATTGCTGGGCGTATGCTTGAAGCGTTCTCGCCACGCTGCGAGAAGGAGTCATTGGTAATGGAGGCGACAGCCGAGGATATGAAGTTCCGTTCACGCTCTACTACCATTGTCAATCCTGGTTGGCGTACTGTCTTTGCCCGTAAGGAGGATGCCGAGAAGGATGAGACCGAAGCCAACAAGGGTACGGCACGCTTTGCCGAGGGTGAGCAGATACCCGTTACAGGCTATGGCACGGCACAGCGAAAGACAATGCCCAAGCCGCTCTATACCGAAGCGACACTCCTTGCCGCTATGGAGACCTGCGGCAGGAACATCACCGATGAGAAGGCTAAGGAGGCAATGAAGGAACTGGGTATCGGAACACCTGCCACACGAGCCGCCATCATCACGACACTCTTCAAGCGCGACTATATCGAGCGTTCAGGCAAGGCACTTGTACCTACCGAGAAGGGACTCTACATCTACGAGGCGGTAAAGGATATGCAGGTTGCCAATGTGGAGCTGACAGGCAGTTGGGAGAAGACGCTCCTGCAAATAGAGCAGCATACTTTGGAGACACGCTCCTTTATGCACTCCATCGAGAGTTTCACCTCGCAGGTAACACGGGAGGTACTCGATCTGAAGTTCCCTGCACCCAAACAGCGTACCCTCCCTTGCCCCAAATGCGGTACAGGCAAAGTGATGATACGCCCGAAGGTCGTCAAGTGCGACAATCCGGATTGCGGTCTGCTTGTATTCCGCAAGGTACTGAACAAGGAGCTTAACGAGCAGCATCTGGAGCAGTTGCTCTCATCGGGAGCGACCAAGCTGATCAAGGGATTCAAAGGCAAGAAAGGCAACTCTTTCGATGCTGCCGTAGCCTTTGACGATGAGTTCAATGTAACGCTGGCATTTACTAAAAAGAAACGATTCAGCAGTAAAAGAAGATGAGAGTCAGTCATCCCGATTCGCAGGCAAAGGTAGTGATACGCCTTATCTCCACTCCGCAAGGTCGAGCCACAAGTGATTTCGGCAAAAATCATCCTCACTGCGTTGCGGTATTTTTACCGAAAACCTTGCAGGTGGAGGCGTTTCACTTTACTGCCCACGAAATCGGGAACGACTGTTCCCACTAAATAATATAGGATATGAAAACAAATGACCCGACCGTAAGAAAGAGAATGAAGTGGACAGGTATGATACTCTTAGCCGTAGTAGCGGCATTAGGTTTCAGCTATCTATATACAAGAGGTGTATCACCCGTATGGGCAGCGGTAGCCATCGTATGCTTCCCGGGCTTCTTCCGATTCATATACAAGATTGCGTGCATCGTAATGGCGGCATTGATCCTCTTTGCCATACTCAGTTTCTTGGTCTTCTAAATTGTTTTGGTATGAAATTGAGAAAAACGAAAGGGGAATACTCTGTGACATATATTGAGTAATTCCCCTTCATAAATTATTCGCTTAATTCAGCTTCAATCTCTTCAATTGTAGGTAATGTTCCCTTAAAATTATCTGGAAGCAGATTATTTAATTCATATTCTGATATTCCTATTGGCTGACTGAAATTTTCAATCGTATATTTTGCCAAAATTTCATCTTTATCCTTGCAAATAAGAAGTCCAATAGTTGGCTTATCAGAAGGTCTTTTAAGATTGTGGTTTACTCCTGCTACATATGCACTTAATTGACCGACATCTTCAGGCTTGAAAGATCTTGTTTTAATCTCTATAACGATATAACATTCTAACTTAAGGTTATAGAACAACATATCGATAAATTTCTCTGTTTGACCGATCATCAATCGGTATTCTCTTCCTAAATATGCAAAGCCATTTCCCAACTCTAATAAGAATCTTTCAATATTCAAGATTAACGCATCTTTGAGTTCTTTCTCTCGATATGGTTCAGCTATCGTTAAAAAGTCAAAGCTATACGGATCTTTGGTTATCTGTTGCGCTAAATCACTTTCTTCTAAAGGTAATGTATTCGAGAAATTTGTGATGGCACGACCTTCTCGTCCTATCAAATCTGAATCAATCAAATGCTCTAACACATCACGAGATAAATTCTGTTCTATGGTTTTCTGAACATAAAACAATGCCGAGAGTACATCATTATTGAGCTTACCTAATTTGTCAATTATTCGTTTATGGTGTCCCCAAGGAATTGAGAATATCTGTTGCTGAATCTGTGCAGCATCTAATTGTCCCCCAACTTGGGGGATAATTGTATCGAGTTGATTATAAAGTGAGTAGAACTTCTTGATGTAATATAGATTGGTTCTAGAGAAACAATGAGCATCAGGCAGTTCTCGCTTTAAGTCATAGCTCATTGTAGGGATTAATTTATCTCCCCACTTACTCTCTGCTTGTCGCTTATCAATGTCTTCACCGATAGACCAATAGAAGCGAAGCATTTCGTCATTAACTTTTGCCGCAGCCTTTATTTGGCTACGACGAAAGCGTTTGCATATATCAGAAATCCAATTTTTGTATTCGGTATCGATAATTGTCAAGTGCTTCATAATAGGCTCAATTTTGCTGTAAAATTACTACAACTTTATAAATCAGCAAAAAAGGTGGCCTTATTTCTTTCCCTCAATGTACCTTTTGTTTGATTATTCTATGTTTTGCTTAATCATAGCATCTCACATCCATCTATCAATCTCTACACGACAATGATTTAACGCTCCTTCTTGGACGGCTCTTTTTGCAGATGGACAATTCAGGTATGAGGATATGAATGAAGAACGGGATAGAGAAAATACCAGCCATTGGCAAGCCGATGAACTACAGGGCAAAGTTGGCCAATGCTTCTTATCGGACGGCAAGGTCGGGCCACAGGTGGTTTCGGAGAAAATCATCCTCGCCTTGCTGCGGTATTTTCCCCGAAAACCTTGCCTTACCGGAAGCATTAGCCGTAACGCCCTCGTAGTTCAACGGACTGCCAAAGTCCGAGTATTAACCATATAAAAAAGATAAAGCTATGAACCAAGCAATCATTGCAAGTGTACCGATGGCTCCGATGCAGATGCCTGTGGTACGTAGAAGAAGAGTAAAGGTCGCAGAGCCTGAAATCAAGTTGCCACCAAGAGGCTCACGAGGTCCGGTACATATATCGGAGCTGCTCAATCCCATTCTGGAGATAAGCAAGCACCCTGACCGTAACAGACTGCTTGCAGAGTTCTTCAACCAGTGAACATCACAAGAAAATAATTCAGTATTAACATTAAATTATAAAGTTATGTTTTTCACATCAATTTCACAGATGATGACCGAGAGCGTGGATCTTACGCTCGTCATCCGCAAAGCGAACGGACAGCTTACCGTATCAACACTGCCGAAGGCCAATGGGCTGAAAGATGAAGCCCAGAACCACATCATTCCGCTGACACTCACAGGCACTCCCGAAGAGATGGATGCCGAGTTCCAGCAGCACATCATGCAGCCTATACGCAAGGCTTCGGGACTTATCTCCAATATGATGGAGTTTGAACAGCAGGCAGACAAGGCTGCTGCCAACAGCAAGGCGGCTAAGGATGCCAAGTCAAAGGAGACCAAGGAGGAGAAAGAGAAGCGTGAGAAGTACGAGAAGCATATGAAGAAGGCTGAGGAGTTTATCACAGCCAAGAATCATAAGGATGCCATCACCGCACTCCAGCAGGCTCGTATGTATGCCACTGCCGACAAGCAGAAGGAGGTAGATGAGAAGATTGCCGCACAGAGGAAGGCGATGAATCAAGGCTCGCTCTTCGAGATGATGGAAGAGACTCCTGCACCTGCCCCACAAGTGGCACAACCGCAGAATGTGGCACCACAGCCACAGATGGCAAGACCTGCACAGCCGGTTCAGCAGACTATACAGCCACAGGCAGCACCACGACAGATGCCGTCACAGCCACAGCAGACGGTAATGCGTCCCGTTCAACAACCGATGCAGCGACCTGTTCAGCAACCGGCACAACCACAGTATCAGCCACAACCGCAATATGCCGCTCCTCAGCAGGGAGGATACCCACCTCCAAATGTGGGATCACAGCAACCTCACTATCCACAAGGTGAGGTCCCGATGTTCCCACATCAGGAAGAACCTCCTATGCCTGAGGATTACGAACAGGCATATATGCACAATGACGGACCCGCTTACCGTCCGGAAGATTATGAGGGATATCCCGACTTTCCTCAGTCAATGTTAGAAAATCATTATTCACAGGCATACGCCCAAACAGTTTAAGACTATGGCACTCTTAAGAAACGAAATGCAGAGATCATTCACCTTCAAGAAAGGTACAGAGATGATTACACTTCCAGATCCTAATCCGAACGACTCTCCCGAGAGTGTGATGAGTTTCTACTCGAACATCTATCCGGAGCTGACAACGGCAACCGTACACGGCCCGACCATCAAGGATGACAAGGCGGTATATGAGTTCAAGACAACCATCGGAACAAAAGGATGAGAACTATGAGTAAGGACACTAAAAAGAAGAAGTCATGCAGACCATTGGACGAACATCAGTCGGAACAGCTCGCAAGGATGATAATCGCAGCGACCAAGCGGGAGGTACGATACGGTGTGACAAGAGTAGAGAGAGTTACGGCGCCAACGGGTGCCGTAATTCTTTTCTGAAGAGTACCATACTCCCGATAGCTCCGCAAATCGTAACAAGGGAGGACTATCATGGAAACATCTATAATCTGATCACGCAGGAGAATTACGAGTACCTGCGTGATTCTTATTTCCGCTATGCCGAACTGATGAATGTAAAGGCGGAGCATACGCCTGGCAGAACTATCGGTGAAGGTATTGTCAATCTCTACAATGAGATGAACGACCTCGTAAATAAAAGCGGCATGTATCTCAACCTTGAGGATGACAATGGCTGTCTATACTTTAATGTGTGGAACACACATACTTGGGGTGAGTACACACTATACTACTTCCCTGTAAAGTTCATTGAGGAACTGAATCCCACACTCAGACGCATTGTCATCACATTCTATCATGATTTTATGAAGGAGAACGGCATAACCACAATCAACGATGAGGATGATATGTACTGGGCTATTGATATGCTGACTGAAGGCTGCTATGAGGATGAAGATGCCAAAGAGAAGCGAGCAAGGGAAAAGCTCGTTAAATCATACAAGGATGGCAGAGCATATAAACTCCTCGATAGGGTGTGGCGTAAGTCCTACTACAAGAACCTGCCGAAAGCCATCGAAGAATATGAGTGTAAGAATGGCTTTGAACAAGGTCTTATTGAACTGCTGAGAAGAGGACTTGAGTTTATAAAGCAAGAGAAAGCCATCATGTACTATGGCTATGACCCGTTCTTTGATGAGGAACCCGATTATCTGCCGATGACACTCGAACAGCAGATAAGAGTTGTCTATGATAGTGATGATATAATGACGGAACACCTTATCGACTTCTACAATTCCTCCCGTCAGGAGTCATACGATATTATTCCTGCATCAACCTTTGCCGTTTCTCCAAAGACCGACAAGGTTTTTACACTTGAAGATACCTATCCTGAAAGGTTCTTCAAGTGGGCGGATGATTTTATTAACTATATACGATAAGATTATGGATACCAACAAACTTACCAAGCAGATAAATACGATGTTGCACCCTCGTGCGGCACTGATTGCATACTCCTCAGATGGTGGAGATACGCATTTCCTTGAACTCAGAAGTATAAACAATGAAGGTACTATGAGTGAAGGCCGTCCCGTAACGGTGGAGTTCATAAATGAACTCATCAAAGGATATTCCGAAAGGCACAGTAGTACGCCGCATGGTCGTATTCCATCGAATATGCTATGGAGTGATACCCGAAAGGGTAACGAGAAATATATCTGGTACAACCCGCCACAGAAGCGTATGATGTTCTTCAAGGAGTCGCTGCATATTGAGAATGCCGAGTACAACCTGCCCGGTGTCATCTATGAAGTAAGGGATGAGCGTATGAATATCTACGCATACATAGACAAGGTACTGACTCCAGAAACAGACCTCTACGCAGCTCCGTTCTTCAATGTCACGGGTTCAAGCGTCTGTCTCGGCTCGGCAAAGATTGACAAGCCGACAGAGATTACCTACGACAAATTACTTGAGTATTGGGAGAAGAAGTTCTGGCTCACGGAGTTCTCACACCTCGGAGGTAATGGCAATCCCACAAAGAGCAACCTTGTTCTCGTGACCAAGGCGGCAAAGGATGCTCCATTCAACATTGAAGAGTTAAAGCCTCTAAAGAATTTGAAACTTAAAGATATACTACGATGAAAAGAGTACATTATACCGACAGCTATCTGCTTGCTCCACAACACCCCGTAACGGTAAACCTTATAGGCGGTGGAGGTACAGGCTCACAAGTATTGACAAACCTTGCACGATTGGATGTAACACTTCGTGCCCTCGGACATCCGGGACTATTCGTTACGCTATACGATCCCGATATAGTAACGGAAGCCAACATCGGGCGACAACTCTTTGGGTATTCCGACTTGGGACTGAACAAGGCGAATTGCCTCATTACACGCATCAACAATTTCTTCGGAAACGATTGGAAGGCTATGCCGGAACTCTATCCCTCCAATATGAAAGATGCAAGGCAGGAAAATCTTGCCAATATCACCATCACCTGTACGGATAACATCAAGTCAAGGATAGACCTATGGAATGTGCTGAAAGCATTGCCACAGTACAATTATACAAACTATCAGACACCTCTATATTGGCTCGACTTCGGTAATACCCAATCTTCAGGTCAGGTCGTGTTGGGTAGTATTCCGAAGAAGATAAAACAACCTACTTCGCAACTTTATCAGACCGTACCATCGTTGAAGGTCATCACCAAACTTGTAAAGTATGCACGAATCAAGGAAGAGGAATCCGGTCCGAGCTGTTCGCTTGCCGAGGCATTGGAGAAACAGGACTTATTCATCAACTCCACATTGGCACAACTCGGTTGCAATATCCTTTGGAAGATGTTCCGTCACGGAATGATAGAACATCACGGACTTTACCTTAATCTCAATACAATGAAGGTCAATCCGATAATGGTATAGTCAACAAATAGCTGTCATATTCACACTAATATGATGGCTTTTTTATGCTATCGCCCCATTTTGTTACAATATCGTCACAAATTTTAGCGTTCTATCTATTAAAATGCCCTTAAAATGTTATTAAAAAATAATAAAGCCATATAAAATTTTTGGTTTATTAGTAATTTTGTAACCGATGCATATATGATAAACAGGTCGGACTAACCCGATTCTTAAATATAGGACGCAATGAAGATTCAAAGAAAGTTAGCCATTGGCTATACTGTTATTGTCGCCCTAATTGGTGGTATCGTATATACGTACCTGCACGAGTGGCGGCAAATGGTATTGTTGGAGCGTGAAGTGAAAGAGATTCACGAACTCCGGCAAAGTGTACATGAAGCATACGTACATATGCTCGACCTTACGATGTTCGGTGAAACCATTCTTGAATGGGAAAAGGCGGATACCGCAGTCTATCGTGCCAAAAGGCTGAAAGTCGATAGCATTCTCTGTGAGTTCAAGAACTACTATCCGGGTGAGAGGATAGACAGCCTTCGGTATCTGATGGCAGAGAAGGAAGTCCAACTATTCAACATCTCCCAACTATTTGAACAACAGGTAGAACTAGGTGAAGAACTTGCCGAGCGTGTTCCAATTATTGCCTACACAAGTACACAAGAGCCACAAAAGCCAAAGAAGAAAGGCGGTTTCTTGGGGTTCTTCAAGAAGAAGGAGAAGACACCTTCACAATCCACAACCTCTACAATGCTCTATACCCTAAATCGGGATGTTATCAAGAAACAGACCGAGAAGAGCAACAGACTCTCTGCGACCGCTGACAGTCTCGCACAGCGTAATTTCCGTATCAATGAGCAACTGAAAAGTTTCATTACGACACTTAATGAGCGTGTTACCGCTGACCTTCAACAGCGGGAACAGCAAATCATCAAGACCCGTGAGAAGACAAAAATATGGTTGGGTGGTATCACAGCATTTATCTCCCTCTCCCTGCTTCTGTCGTACTTTGTCATTATGCGTGACCATACCAAGAAGGAACGAGGCCGCCGTAAGCTGGAGGAGAGTAACCGCAAGAATGCCGAATTGCTTGAAATGCGTAACAAGATTATTCTTACCATCTCTCATGATATACGCAGTCCTCTCAACAGCATCCTCGGTTATACGGAGCTGGCCATGGATACAAGGGAGAAAAGAAAACGCAATCTGCAACTGAAAAAGGTATTAGGTCGCAGCAAACATATCCTACACCTTGTAAACAACCTCTTGGATGTCTATCGTCTGAATCAGGCAAAAGAGACTATGCACCCTGTACCATTCCGTATCTCCGATCTGCTGAATCGTGTGGTGGACGGTGCCACACAGCCTATCAATGACAAAGGCCTGCTCTTTGAACATGAGTTCGTAGGAACCGATGCAGTAGTCAAAGGTGATGTCGATAGAATAGAGCAAATCATCAACAATCTCATTGCCAATGCCATCAAGTTCACCTCCGCAGGACATATCGGATTCAATGCAACCTATATGGACGGTACATTCACAATGAAAGTCAGCGATACGGGTGTGGGTATGACCGAAGAGATGATGAAGCGTATCTATCTGCCGTTCGAGCGTGCCGCAAGTGCCGAGAATGCTGATGGCTATGGTCTCGGGCTGCCAATCGCCCACGGTATAGTAACCATGCTTGGCGGAACAATAGATGTGGAAAGTGCCTTGAATCAAGGTACAACATTCACCGTCACTCTGCCACTGCCTGTTACCGATGAGCCGGTAGAAGAGGAAAACATATCGTTTGACGCATCATTGCACTTGCCGAAGAATGTCATAGCTATAGATGATGATACTTTCCAACTTGAACTGGTCAAGGAGATGTTGGAGCGTAACGGAGTATCGTGTACAATATGCAGCAAGGTAGATAAGCTGACTGAAGAGTTGCGCAAGAATAATTACGATTTGCTCCTGAGCGATATCCAAATGCCGAATACCGATGGCTTCAAGTTACTTGAACTGCTACGCAAATCACGCATCGGCAACTCAAAAGATATTCCTATTATAGCAATGACAGCCCGAAGTGAGGGCGAACGCGAGGCATTGCTCAATGCCGGTTTTGATGGTTGTATCTTCAAACCGTTTTCCATGAACGAACTGTTGAAGGTCATAGCGTCTGTTGTAAAAGGACGCGAACCGGGCAGTGAAACCGATTTCTTAACGATGCTTGCCGATGTATCGGACAAGAGAAAAATCCTGAAAACAATGATAGAATCCTGCGAGAAGGATATTGTCGATTTAAAGATTGCAATGACCAATGAAAACAGAGAGTCAATGCGAAGCATAGCACATCGTATGTTTCCTATGTGGGAGATGCTGTCAATGGAGGAGATCCTGCTTGCATACCGCAATGTATTGAAAGACTCTGACTGTGACACGCCGATGATACTGGCTCACACGAATCATATTATAACCCACATCAAGCATCTGATGGAGGATGCCCGAAAAGAGATGGAGAGAATAGCCGATGAAGAAAAGGATACTGATAGTAGAGGATAATGTTGCCCTGTCACAGATTCAGAAAGACTGGCTCTGTCGAGAGGGATATGATGTGATGACGGCAATGGATGAAACTGTTGCCCGGAGATTGTTGCGTAAGGAGGAGTTTGACCTTATTCTCTCCGATGTGCGACTGCCGCAAGGTAACGGCATAGCACTTCTTGAATGGATCAACAAGGAGAAAATGGATATTCCCTTTGTGATAATGACCGAATACGCATCGGTAACGGATGCTGTCAAGGCAATCAAGATGGGTGCGAAAGACTATCTTGCCAAGCCGGTATTCCATGAGCAGTTGGTAGAAATGGTCAAGGAACTATTGAAACCTGTATCAACGGTTCGCAACAAGGAGAAGGAACTCTTCAAACGTATAAGTCCGAAAGCAAAGGAAGCTATGAATATGGCTGAGTTGGTTGCTCCGTCGGACATAACGGTGTTGATTCTCGGAGCAAACGGTACAGGTAAGGAGTCCATTGCACGAAGCATTCATTTCCACAGCACCCGTAAGGATATGCCTTTCGTGGCGGTAAACTGCGGAGCCATACCTCGCGAACTTGCCGCCTCGATGTTCTTCGGACATACAAAGGGAGCATTCACGGGTGCAGACACAGACAAGGGTGGTTGTTTCGATGCAGCCAAAGGCGGTACGCTCTTCCTCGATGAGATAGGTACTTTGCCATTTGATATGCAGTCCTCATTGCTCCGTGTGTTGCAGGAGGGTACATTTATGCCTGTCGGCTCAACAAAGGAACGTGTGGCGGATGTGCGTATCGTGGCTGCAACCAATGAGAATATGGAGAGAGCCATCGTCGAAGGGCGTTTCCGTGAGGACTTATACCATCGTCTGGGAGAGTTTGAAATCAGGCAACCCTCGCTTGCAGAGTGTCCCGAAGATATATTGCCGCTTGCCGACTTTTTCCGTGAGATGTTCTCGGCAGAACTGCATCGTGAGAGAACCGGCTTTACCGCAGAAGCGGAACGGTTATTGCTCTCACACTCCTGGTCTGGTAACATCAGGGAGTTGCGGAACAAAATCAGACGGGCGGTATTGATGGCCAAAGATACGCTCATTGACTATACGGATTTGAACATCGCACCGGCAATACAGGCAGATGCTCCGGAGGCTCCACTGCTTCCGTTAAAGGACGAGGAGCAGGAGAAACAGAGCATCATAAGAGCCTTGCAGTCGTGTGGCGGCATCAAGACAAAGGTGGCTCAAATGCTCAATGTAGACTCATCCACATTATACCGTAAGATGAAAAAGTACGGCATAAAATGATGATTGTGGAGTTAATATGAACTGCGTATCGGCAAAAAGTTGTATCTTTGAGCCGTAAAATTGAAATACCGGAGCAGAACATTCGTTGTTTCTGTCCGTTTATATAGACATAAGTTCGCAATATACTCAAGCGGAAATCTGACAGTTGAAGTTTTAGGAGGTTATTGCGTAATGCTTATGCTATGCGTATGCATAGCGTGGCATTGCGTTTCTCCTAACGGTTTTGTCAGAACCGCCGCTTGAAGCGTGATGACCACGCTTTTTTTTCGGACAGGAGGTAACGATATGGCAAAGATTCAGATCATAGCAGCGATGACAATGGACGGCTTTCTACCGAAAGCTGACGAGAACTTAATGCAGTGGGTAATGAATGATGCCAAGGGCTTTCCATATTGGCACGAGCGTAGTATCTACCGTCTGATGCCACACTATCCTTTGCTCGACCTGCTTGCCGAAAGACACTCCGACAAGAACCAATCTGATACATACATCGCTGAAATATCAGACAAGAACAGCATAGAACTTCTGCAAGGACTCTCATGCTACAACCTCATTGATGAAATGGTAGTCTATATCCTGCCAATCGTAGCAGGTAAGGGTATTCCCGTATTAGATGACCTTACTCCAAGCCGTTGGAATGTGCATAAGACTACATCCTTTCCCAACGGAATAACCCGCATTATCTACCGCAACTCTTGCATTTTGCAATAGCAGGTTGCAAAAAGTGTTGCATTTTGCAATACTCTGAAAATTCCCTAATTATACGCAGAAATTTTTTATTTCACTGATACACAATGACGTATCGGTGTCTTTCTGTGTCTTTTCATGTCATTGGCACGCAGGATGCCCTTTAATAAGTATAACCTGTTGCGCAACACGGTGTAGATAACCCGATTATTCACACTTAAACAGATTATACGATGTTACAGATAAATAGTGAAACCGCCCACAAGATGTTCATCCAACTGATGGAACGCTTCGATAAGATTGAGAAGTTGCTGGAGCGACAGAACAAGATGAAGGAGTGTCTCGATGGCGACACATTGCTGGATAACTACGACCTGAGCAAACTGCTTGGCGTGACTCACCGTACCCTTGCACGCTATCGCCAGAAGAAACTTATCCGCTACTATATGATTGACGGACGCACATACTACAAGGCTTCCGAGGTCAAGGACTTCTTCGAGCAAAAAGGCTTGCCGCTTCCGGCAAGTATGAGAAACTAATCAATGTATAACTTAAAAAAATGACAAAAAATGGAAATGGTACTTATTGAAAAGAGAGCCTTTGACGAGATTTGTAATCATCTGTTGGCACTCGAAGAGAAAGTGAGCAAATTTTGTTGTCCCCATGAGGACCTGGCTCTGAAAAAGTGGCTGGATAACCAGCAGGTATGCGACATCATGCGTATCTCGAAACGCACCCTTCAGGTATATCGCGATAAGGGGCTTATACCTTTCAGCCGAATCAAACACAAGATTTTCTACAAGCCCGAAGATGTAGAGAAGCTGATGCAATCGAATTATTATCCACTAAAACCCCAATTGTAATTATGTATTTCCTTGATAAGAAAGATCCGCAGATAGCGGAAATCCTTCAACGATTGAAGAAGATGAATGAACTGCTCGACAAGAACGGTTCAAGACCACAACCGATGTTTAAGAGCGATTACTTCATGACAGACGAAGAGCTTGCAAAAGTATTGAAAGTGAGCCGAAGAACATTGCAGGAGTATCGCTCGGCGAGAATGATTCCTTACTATATCGTTCAGGGTAAGGCTCTGTATAAAGAGTCTGAAATCAGAAAAATACTTGAAGACTCCCACAAACGATGTGTTGAAGAACAACGATGGGTATAACCCAATTTGCCTAAACAGAGAAACGACCCCGAATGAGGTCGTTTCTCACATTTATACGGAGGCTGCTTTTCTCCTACGCTTGGGTAGGATACTCAAATCCTCCTCATAAATATTAATTTTCTGCCCTGCGGTAACTTCTTTCAATCGTTTCATATCTTCATCAACCTTTTTATCCGTTACTTGTGCGTAAATTTGAGTGGTCGTAATGTTCGTATGTCCCATCATCTTGCTTACCGTTTCAAGTGGCACTCCGAGCGAGAGCGTCATATGGGTTCCGAAATTATGACGGGCTTTGTGGAAGGTGAGATAGAAACCATACTCTTCGCCTAATTCCCGTGTCAATCTGATTAGGTACTCACGGGCATAGAGGTTGAAAACCTTATCTCCCTGTCGCTCGTGCTTGTACTTCTCAATGATACGCAATGGGATATCAAGTAGTTTTATGACCGATGGAGTGTCTGTCTTCTGTCGCTTGATGTGTATCCACCAACTGCCATCTTCGGCTTGAGTAATGTCATTCACGGATAGTCGTTTCAGGTCTGCATATGCCAATCCTGTAAAGGTCGAGAAGATGAACCAGTCGCGTACCCGTTGCAGGTTAGGCTTGTCAATTTGCGTTGACATCAATGTTTTAAGGTCTTCCAACTTCAGATGACGACTCTTGCGTTTAGGCAATTCTGGATGCAGTCGGCAATATGGATCACGCCTTAGTGTACCTTGGCTGACTGCTCGCATGGTCATTTTCTTCAGTCTATACAAATGCTCATGAACGGTCTTAGGTTTCATTTTACAATCCGTCTGCAAGAAAATTTCAAAGTCGTCATAGAACACCTTGTCAAGGCTACGCAAAGTTATATCTTCAACACCTTTCTTTTCCTGAACGAAGGCTGCAAGATGCTTATAGGAACGCTGATAGCTGTCATAGGTCTCCTTGATTCTATCCACTCCAATGCGTTTCTTAAACTCCTCGTTATGCTCACGGAAGAGAGCAAGCAGTGTTACAGGCTTCTGACCGATACCTTTAATGGCATTCTTCACAAGCTCAGCAGTAACAAATCCCAAACTCTTCTTGATATGGTTGTAATGGTTAGTAATCTCTTGGGTGAGCTCGTCAATGGCTCTGTTTACCATTACGGCATTCTCACTGCGACCATCGGCACGTCCTGTTTCTGGATTCCAAATGTCAGGGTTTACGGAAGCTTTCGTGCCGATTTGTTCCCATTCTGCATCAATGCTTACTTTGCATAATAGTTGGCACATACCATCCTTGCGTACTTTCGTGCGGTTGATGTAAAACAATATAGCAAAAGTACTTCTACGCTTTGTATCTTGGTTATCTCTGTTATTTCTCATAAGCTGTCATATTATGGTTATTAAATGGCTACCGAAAAGCGTTCACTGATTTTACTGTCAAGCACTTTTGTGTCGGCATCAATCTTATCATCGGTGACTTTTGCATAAATCTGGGTAGTGGTAATCTCAGCGTGCCCCAGCATCTTACTGACCGTCTCCAATGGTACGCCGTGCGAAAGTGTGACTTCCGTAGCGTATGTGTGCCTTCCGGCATGAAAGACGATTCTACGCTCTATACCACACTTCTTGGCAATCACCTTCAACTGACGATTCATTTCCGAATTGCTATACATCGGAAGAAGTTTGCCATCAAGGGCAACATCACGATATTTATCTATGATATAAATTGGAATGTCAAGCAAAGGAACTTCATAATCAATCTTGGTCTTCTTACGAGAGGTCTTTATCCATAGCGTGCCATCTTCATCTGTTGCTAAATCCTCCTTGGTCAGCATACACATATCTCCATAAGGGATACCTGTATAACAAGAGAATAAGAAGAGGTCCCGTATATGATAAAGTTTGGCATTATGAAGTGGAGTGGTCATCATCAGTTGAAGTTCTTCTGTCGTGAGATACTTCTGCTCCCTTTTAGGACGCTCTGCCTCATATCCCCAGAATGGATTGGTCGTAAGAATACCATCGGCAATGGCTTCACCTATGATAGTCTTGAAATTCGTTGTCAATTGCTTGATGGTACCTAAAGCCAAATGGCATTCGGTACGCAGGTGAATGTCATACTTGTCAATAAACGAACGATCCAATGCCGTAAACGGAATGTCCTTCAGTTTATACTTCTCGTTTAGGAACTTTTCGATATGTTGATATGCGTACTTATAGGCACGCAGAGTTCCTGCTACACGATTTACACCCACACGCTTCTCAAAATTCTTGATGAAGGCACGAAAATAACTCATCAAGGTCTCTTGACCTGATGCCATACCCAATAGAAGGCATTTCACATCTTTTGCTGTTACAATATCGTGTATGGCTATCTGTTCCTGAAAGATGGAGAGTGCCGTAGCACGAATCTCATCCAACTGACGATTAATTTCTCGGGCAGCCACACTCTTACCCGTAGCACGACCTGAGTGCCACATCGTATGAGGCACCGACATCTTCAAACTGAATGCCGCTTCGGAGTATCTTCCGACGGTCAATCTCGCCATCACAGGGCAATTGCCTTTGGCATCCGCTTCGCTCTTTTTGAGGTAGAACGCCACCTTTACATTTACCTGATTCATAACTCTTTACTTTGGTTGCAAAATTAAAGTATATAGAGCAAATGAAAGGCATGAATAATATAGCGGAATATAGAATAAAGTACTATGCCCCAATATCTGAGCCTATATTTTTTCTCACTTCAAGAAAAAATGCTTAACTTTGTCATAGCAAAGATTGGAAAACACGCGTTCTTTGAGGCGATTATTGGGATGCCGATGGAGATTAAGAACGATTTTTCTGACCGATTTTTGCCCTCAAAAAAGGCAACGGATTAGTAGCAAATCTATATCTTAACTCATCTATATACGGTCTTTCAGGATCGCATTACAACCACGGAAGCCCGTTGCGTATTAAACAATCTACCAACGAATTGCATTATTTCCCAATTTCCTGCCTTTTTCTCGCGAGTTCTTAGTATATTTGTAGATATATCCAAGAATATAGCATGGATAGAGATATAAAGGACATAGTTATGGATAAAGGTTATGTACAGAATACCATTTTTGAATTATTGAGCCGTTTAGGCATCGGTTATGAAAAGCTGGAACATTCTCCTATAATAACGATGAAAGAAGGAAGTGAAATAGCATATAAACTAGGCAGTACTTCATGCAAAAATCTGTTCTTATGCAACAAAAGGCAAGAATATTTTATGTTAATGCTTCCTGCCGATAAGAAGCTATCGGCAAAAAATGTTGCAAGGCAAATCGGCAGCCCACATCTTTCTTTTGCTTCTGCAGAAGACATGGAAAGGTTACTTCATACTTATCCGGGTGCTGTCAGTGTATTAAGCCTTATTTATGATAAAGAAAAAAGAGTACAGCTTTTAATAGATAAGGGTTTGATGAATGTGACTTATATAGGTTGTCACCCTTGCACCAATACTTGTAGTTTGAAAATTAAAATGGAGGATATCCTCACTGTATGGTTGCCTGCGACCGGACATGATGATATGAAAGTTATAGAATGATAAAATACTATTTAAGAAGAGCTATGAATATAATAAAGATTTGTAAACCCATGTCTTCTTTTAGTTCTTTAATAAAAAAAGAACTCTTATATATCTGTATATTCTGTGGAGCACTGTGTGGATGCATTCAGAGGAAGGCCCAAGACCCTTTAGAACCGTTAAAAACAGAGATTCGACATATTATTAAAGATAAGAAAGCAACTATAGGAGTGGCTCTGATACTAGACGGAGAAGATACGCTGGCCGTAAATAATGCCGAAAAATATCCCATGATGAGCGTTTATAAGTTTCATCAGGCATTGGCTGTATGTGATTACCTGCAAAAACGGCATATTCCACTTTCCACTTCCCTATATCTTGATAAAAGGTATTTCAAACCGGATACATACAGCCCTTTGCGTGATAAATATCCCCAAGGTAATTTGGAACTTCCGATTAGTGAACTTTTAGCTTATACAATGCAGTTAAGTGACAATGTAGCCTGTGATATTTTATTCGATTATATAGGTGGTGTAAACGTGGTGGATGAATACATTCATTCATTGGGAATAAACGATGTTTCTATAACTACTACCGAAGATGAGATGCATCAAGACATGGATGATTGTTACAAAAACTGGACAACACCAATGGAAGCAGCCAATCTATTGGAACTTTTTATGACTCAAGATTCCATGAAAAATGAATATACAAATTTTCTAAAACATATTATGATAGAGTGTGAGACAGGTAAAGACAGACTACCTGCTCCCCTTCCCGAAAGTGAAGTCAAGATAGGACATAAGACAGGAACTTCCGATAAGAATGAACGGGGGGAATACATTGGCATCAATGACATTGGTTTTGTAATTCTACCTGATGGGAACCGATACGTAGTAGCCGTATTTGTCAAAGACTCAAAAGAAAATATGGAAACGAATACTAAGATCATCTCTGATATTTCGGCTGCTATTTACCGATATGCCAGGAATCGTTAAAATAGTGCTATTTTGTACTGTCTATGAAAATAAAGACAAGAATGTCATAAATATAATATTATGGATTATCACATCGTTAAAATATCTAGAAATAAAAAGCAATATCTGGATTTATTATTGCTTGGGGATGAACAGGAAATAATGATAGACCGATATTTGGAGCGCGGTGACTTGTTTGTATTGGAAGATAACGGGATAAAAGCTGTTTGTGTTGTAACAAAAGAAGGTCCGAAAATTTGTGAATTGAAGAATATAGCGGTTACCCCTAGTGCCCAACGACAAGGATATGGTAGAAAACTAATAAATTACCTGATAAACCATTACTCAAAAGAATATACTCAGATGATGGTGGGAACGGGAGACGTTCCCGGCACTCTTGCATTTTATAAAAGTTGCGGTTTTGAATATTCTCATTGTATAAAAGATTTTTTCACGAAGAATTACGATCATCCTATCATTGACAATGGGGTTTTACTAAAAGATATGATTTATTTGAAACGTAAAATAGGGTTTTAAAAGAGTGGAAACGATCAAATCCTTACTAAATTTAAACATTATTTTCTATCACTTTCAATGAATCGGACAGAAGAATAATTCTTTTTATGAATAATCTATTTACAATTCAATAAAATAAATGTATCTTTGCAATATGTTAAAAACTCATATATCGGATTTGGTGTCGTAAACAATCTGTTTTTATAGAATAGATTGTCCAGTCGTTTTTACTCTCAGAATGTCTTTTGAGAGCAATTTTATATTATTTATAATTGATCTTTTAATCCGCATACAAATAATGGGATTGTATGCCTCAATGTTTTACAATAATGAATAACGATAATAATCATAATACAATCCAAGAGTTCGACGTAAATTTAATCTGTGATTTCTTTTTAAATACAAACCGGCAAGGTCCCGGAAGTCCCGAAGCAACCTTAAAAGCACTAAGCTTTATAAATAATCTCACTGTTCAATCCCTTATCGCCGATCTCGGTTGTGGGACAGGAGGTCAGACAATGGTATTGGCACAACATACACCGGGAAGTATTACAGGACTCGACTTCTTTCCGGAATTTATTGAATGCTTCAACAGGAATGCCGAAAAGTTAAATTTACAAGATAGAGTAAAAGGTGTAGTCGGCTCAATGGATGCCCTTTCTTTTGAAAAAGAATCCCTAGACTTGATTTGGTCGGAAGGAGCTATTTATAATATCGGTTTTGAACGAGGATTGAACGAGTGGCGCAATTATTTGAAACCGGGAGGATACCTTGCCGTTTCTGAAAGTGTCTGGTTTACCGATCACCGTCCGGCAGAGATTCATGATTTCTGGATGAATGCTTACACGGAAATAGATACAATTCCTAATAAAGTAGTACAAATACAAAAAGCGGGATATATTCCCGTTGCTACGTTCATTCTTCCGGAGAATTGCTGGACAGAACATTATTATGTTCCGCAGGCCAAAGCCAAAGAAATGTTTATCAAGAAGTATGCAGGGAATAAAACAGCTGAAAAACTGATGGCATCCATCTGCCATGAAGCTGAATTATATAGTAAGTATAAAGAATACTATGGATATGCATTTTTTATAGCAAAGAAAATAAATCCCTTTCAAGGTTAGTGGAAAGAAGAGTAAAGTGACCTTCTAAAACATATTCAAGTAGTGCAGACATTCTGTTCAAGGAGTATCTGCACTCGCTTTTTTATATATCAAGCATTTCCATTAAAGCGCTTTTCAGTACATAGGCACTTATACCCAGTCGTCTTTTTCACCGCCTCATTCAGATAAACAGATGAGACATTGAGCAGCAAAGCATATTCTTGTGGGCGTTTTAATGAATGGAATTTTACAGCCCATAAGGCTTTAAATTGTTTTATGATAATAGTTTTAATTACCCTCTTTTTAAAACGTTTTCTAATTGACAAAGTAATTCATTTTCAATCAGAAAACCGAATTGATAAAGAATCATATCTTGTTGAACTTAGTCTTCCATTCCTAATATTTTCTTCATTTGCGGTCGGAATCCATCTCCCCATTTTTCTAATTGTTCAATAATGGGAAGCAGTGTTCTACCTTGCTCTGTAATGGAATATTCTGTATGGGGAGGAAGTTCCGAAAAAATCTTTTTCTGTATCATGCCATGAATCTCCAGTTCTTTCAGTTGTTGGTTGATTACCCTTGGGCTGGCATCATCAAAGTAACGATGAAGTTCACTCGGGCGCTTCGGGCCTTTGTCCAATTCTTGAATAATGCAGCTTTTCCATTTTCCACCAATCACTTCCATCGCTATTTTCACACCGCAGTCTATATCAAAAGGTATTTTCTTTCTGTACATAAATCTTCTTTTTTCTGCAAAATTAATCATATTGAAATAACATGGAAAGAATAGCTTCTACTCTTTTCATGTTATAGGGATAAATTATTCATATACTGATTAATTTATCCCTACTTGCGCAAACCATCGGGTAATTATAAATTTGCAGACAGATTCAGATATAGGAATAATGGGATATATAATAATGATATAATGAAAAAGTGGTTATCTCTGATAATATTACTGGCTGTTAATGTGATTTCTATTAATGCACAACAGAAAAATTCAATTAATAATCAAAGTATGGAAAAGAAAACAAAAACAATTCGTTTGATTTATCCGCAATGGCAAGGAGGTGATATTGCTCGGTGGATTACTGAAATAAAAGATCCCGAAGCAGCATCAAAGGGATACTTCTTAGGGGCAGAATTGCTTAACTTCTTGGCTCCCGACAGCAGTCAAGAAACACTGACAGTTCCCATTTCAACAGAAATTACAGAACGTAGAAAAAAGGATGGTGTACTAGACCGCGACATTATTGTGAAACAGACTAAAGCTGCTCTTGACTTGTTGCGTATCAGTGATCCTGATAAAATAGTAACTCTTGGAGGAGAATGTTCTGTCAGTGTCGTTCCGTTTACCTACCTTGCAGAGAAATATAAAGATGATGTGGCAATGATTTGGATTGATGCCCATCCTGATATAACACTTCCCGGAGATATGTACAGCGGATTCCATGCCATGGCTGTTACTACCTGCATGGGGAAAGGCGACAAGGAAATCCTTTCCAAGCTACCGGCCCAAATAGCCCCCTCAAAGATTCTGCTCGTAGGATTGCGTGATTGGGAACGTGATGAAATAAAAGTCCGCCAGAAACAATATGGTATAAAACATCTTACTCCGGAAGATGTAGCACAAAATAGTAATGCTATATATGAATGGTTAAAATCATGTGGAGCATCCCGCGTGTTAATTCATTTTGATATGGATGTGCTCGACCCTGCCGAAATTATAGCAGCCGTAGGGGTAGTTCCCGATGGAATGAAATTGGCAGAAGTGGTCCGCGTTATTAATGATATTGCCAAAGAAAAAGAAATAGTAGGTCTAACCGTTGCCGAACCGATGCCACGGATTGCTATCAGAATTAAAGAAATGTTAAATCAATTACCTTTGTTGAAATGATAAGGAACAGATAAAAAGACATTTAGAATAACCTGTCAAAATCAATTCTCCGGAGAACTCCAATATTTTATGGGCAAAGTGGTTCTAGATTACTTTATCCTTTAAGCCAAAAAACATTTTCAGAGAGGGCAAAATCCTCCCTGAAAATGTATTTGGGTGATTGAACTATGAATGAGAATATAAAGCAAAATACTTCCAAAGCGGTGCTGCCATCAATGATTGTTTTACTTCATCATTCAATAACAACGCTTTTATTTCTTCTTCACTCAGCAAATGCACTGTCAAATCTTCAGTTTCTTCCAAATGCTGGGTGGAGATTCGTTCTACCTCCGTAGCCAGATAACAATGAGTGATATTTGTCATGGTGCTGGCATTTGCAGAGACGGTCATAAGTTTTGTCCAATTTCCATTACCATACCCTGTTTCTTCGTACAATTCGCGTTGGGCAGAAAGCAAAGGTTCTTCTCCGGTTTCACAAACTCCGGCACAAATTTCATAACGTGTTTCTTTTATTCCGTGACGGTATTGGCGTACTAATACGAATTTACCCTCTTTGGTGATAGCAATTACATTTACCCAATCAGGATATTCCAAAATATAATATTCAGGAATTTCAACTCCTGTAGGTAATTTAACCCGATCACGGCGTGCGGTCAGCCAAGGGCGGCGGATAAGATATTCACTTTCAATAATCTCCCATTTTCTATCGTCTGTGTTCATATAATAAGTTTTTTGTTTTATACTCTACATTATAAAATTTATTCTTGTTAGTGGCTTAATTGATTATATCGGCAAAGGTACATTAATCCATTTGCATTAACTATAACACTCCCATTCTTTTTGAAGAAATTCAGGAATGAATTATGTAAATGATGAAAAGACTTTAGCTAACTTTGCAGACAATAATAAAATGATAAATTTTATTCAAACAGAATGGAAAATAGAATAAGTCCGGAGTCTTCTCTATGGAATCCTTGGCATGGCTGCCATAAGCTAAGTACAGGTTGCCGGCATTGTTATGTATATCGCGGAGATAGTAAACATGGGAAAGACAGTTCCATAATAACCAAAACCGGACAATTCAATCTGCCCGTGAGGCGGAAAAAGGATAAGACTTACAAGATCCCTTCCGGAAATCTCGTCTATACTTGTTTTACCTCTGATTTTCTGATAGAAGAAGCCGATGAATGGCGTATAGAAGCATGGAAAATGATGCGGGAACGATACGATCTTCATTTCTTGTTTATAACTAAACGTATAGACCGGCTCAGCCAATGTCTGCCTCCGGATTGGGGGGACGGGTATGATAATGTTACCATTTGTTGCACCATGGAAAATCAAGAAAGAGTGGATTACCGTCTTCCTCTTTATAAAGCAGCTCCTGTAAAGCATAAAATCATTATCTGTGAACCATTGTTGTCCGCTATAAACTTCAAGGGAGAACTTGGTATATGGGTAGAACAGATTGTGGTAGGTGGAGAATCAGGTAAAGAAGCGCGCATATGTAATTATGACTGGGTGTTGGACATTCGTCGGCAATGTATAGAAAATAATATTAGCTTTTGGTTTAAACAAACTGGATACAGATTACTAAAAGGAGAACGTGAATATAAAATAGCCCGCCAATTTCAACATACACAAGCTAGAAAAGCAGGAATAAACTATTCTAGGGGATCTAACAGCAATAATTATAGTGATTAAGAAAGTGTTTCATTTTGAAAGAGTTCCTTTTCATTTTGGTAAGCTTTAGTTTTTAATGACACGCTTATGGCATTGTAACTAAGCCGTTTGTTTTATTGGTATATTCTTTGTCTGTTATAAAAGGACTGATATTAAATATGCGGAAAATTGTTATATTTACACTAATATGATAAAGTAACAAATGGAAGACAGAGAAGAAAGTGTACAGCATTTTTTAGATTTGATTAAACGTTCACGGCGTGGAAAGTTTAAAATCTATATCGGAATGATAGCCGGTGTAGGGAAGAGTTATCGTATGCTGCAAGAAGCTCACGAAATGTTGGAGAACGGGGTAGATGTACAGATAGGTTATATTGAAACGCACGGACGTGCAGGAACCGTTGCTATGTTGGAAGGATTGCCTGTTATCTCTCGGAAAAAGATATTTTACAAAGGTAAGGAAGTGGAAGAAATGGATCTTGATGCCATTCTTCAGTTACATCCCGAACTAGTTATAGTAGATGAATTGGCACATACCAATATCGAGGGCAGCCGGAATGAGAAACGTTGGCAAGATGTAATGGAATTGTTGGATGCCGGTATAAACGTAATTTCTGCAGTTAACATCCAGCATATAGAAAGTTTGAATGAGGACGTAAAAGGTATAGCAGGTATAGAAGTTAAAGAACGGATTCCGGATAAGGTGCTGCAGGATGCGGATGAAGTGGTAAATATAGACCTTACCGCCGAAGAACTGATAAACCGGTTGAAAGCCGGGAAAATCTATCGTCCTGAAAAGATTCAGTTGGCACTGAATAATTTTTTTAAGACAGAGAATATTCTTCAGTTACGTGAACTGGCACTAAAAGAAGTGGCCTTTCGAGTCGAGAAGAAAGTTGAAAATGAAATTGTAACAGGTGAAAAGGGCATCCGGCACGAGAAGTTTTTGGCATGTATCAGTAGTAATGAACGGACTCCCCGACATATTATCCGTAAAGCGGCACGGCTTGCTTCCCGGTACAATACGGTCTTTTTTGCCCTCTATGTACAGACACCTGCCGAGAGTACGGAACGTATTCCATTGGCAACACAGCGGCATTTACTTAACCATTTTAAACTGGTTACCGAGTTAGGTGGTGAAGTTATCCAAGTTTCATCTTCCGATATTATGGGAGAAATAATTAAAACTTGTCGTCAACGTGGAATTACAACCGTCTGTATGGGGCATCCTACTTTCAAAATGCCAGGTGCATTATTCAGTCTTTCCAAATATCGAAAATTTCTAAACTCTTTAGCTGAAATAGACATAGATTTGATTATACTTGCATAAAAAATAAAAGTTATGAATATAAAGTCGAAACTAACCCTTGCCATAGGGGTATTGGTGGCAATGATTGTACTATTGGTTGTACTTTCTGTTGTGAATTTGCAAATATTGACCGCCACGGAACCTGACAGTCCGGCAGCAGGTCCCGGATTACAGCGGGCTTTATTGTGGATATATGTTGTTGGTGCCGCATGTATATGTATTGGTATTGGTATGTGGCTGCGTCTTCCTGCATCGATTGATAATCCTATTAAAGAATTGACCAACGCTATACAGGAAATTGCGAACCATAATTATAAAAAACGTTTGGAATTAAGCAATAGTGAAGAATTTTCTGAAGTATCTAAAAATTTCAACCGCATGGCCAAACGTCTGGAAGATTATCATGCAAGTGCTTTATCCGATATGATGGCATCTAAAAAATATATGGAGACTATCATCAACAGTATCAACGAGCCTATCATTGGTTTAAATAATGATATGGAAATCCTTTTCATCAATGATGAAGCATTGAATGTGATCAACCTGAAGCGTGAAGAAGTTATTAAACACTCTGCACAGGATATTTCCCTGCGCAATGATTTGTTGCGTCGCCTGATTCGTGAATTGGTGGAAATTCCTGGGGAACCAGTCAGAGACAAGGAAAAAGAAAAGAAAGAACCTCTGAAGATTTATGCGGACAATAAGGAGAGTTTTTTCCAAGTAAAATACATGAGTATTTCCCAACCGGGGAAAGATGGGGTTACTATGGAAAAAAAAGGATATGTCATTATGTTGAAGAATATAACCGAATTTAAGGAACTGGATTCGGCCAAGACTACGTTTATCTCTACAATCTCACATGAATTGAAGACTCCTATCTCGGCTATTATGATGAGTCTGCAATTATTAGAAGACCAGCGTATCGGAGCTTTAAATGAAGAACAGGAAGATTTGGCAAACAGTATCAAAGAAAATAGCGAACGGCTGCTTAATATCACCGGCGAGTTGCTGAATATGACCCAGGTAGAATCAGGAAAACTACAGTTGAAGCCTAAGATAACCAAACCTATAGAGTTGATAGAATATGCAATAAAGGCCAATCGTGTACAAGCTGAAAAATTTAATATTCAAATAGAAGTGGAATACCCTGAAGACAAAATAGGTAAACTGTTTGTCGACAGTGAGAAGATAGCTTGGGTTCTAACCAACCTTCTTTCCAATGCCATCCGGTATTCACCGGAAAACGGTCGTGTGGTAATAGGGGCACGTCAAACAGATGATGGATTCATTGAGATGTTTGTACGGGATTTCGGGAAAGGGATTGATCCACGTTATCATAAAAGCATCTTTGACCATTATTTCCGGGTTCCCGGAACTAAAGTACAAGGAAGCGGTTTAGGCCTGTCTATTTCCCGAGATTTTGTCGAGGCCCATAATGGTACTCTTACAGTAGACAGTAAGCTGGGAGAAGGAAGTATGTTTGTTATGCGATTAAAAGCATGATCACAGCACAGGGGAGAGAATCTTTCAATAAGAGCTCTCCCCCGCTGCTTTTGAACCAAGCCGGAAAAGCTTACTCCAACCTGTGAACGGTAATATCGCTAAAATCTTGTAATAATGTCAGTAACATACCTTCATCATTGTATTTCTTAGATTTTATAACCATTGTAACATAATAGGTTGTTACTTCTCCCAACCTCTTTTCGTCCAATTGATAGGAAACAATATTGTATTCCTTGGAATTGAATTTCTTGGCCATACGGTTCAGTGTTTCTTTATTGTCTGTAGAGAACTCTACCATGGAACTTTTCATACCTATACTTTTAAAAAGATAGCTAAGTGCCTCAAGACCAATCAGCGTAAGGATTGTTGCTGAGATTCCCAGCCAGTACATACCGGCTCCAATGGCCAGACCGATGCCCGAAGTAGCCCAAATTCCGGCAGCGGTAGTAAGTCCGCGCACGATTTGTTTTTGAAAAATAATAGTACCCGCTCCAATAAAACCGATACCACTGACAACCTGTGCGGCCACACGACTCGGGTCCAAGTCTATCCCCTCCATCTTCACTACTTCCATAAAACCATATTGTGATACAATCATAATGAGAGCACTTCCCAGTGATACTAGAAAATGGGTACGGTAACCGGCTTCTTTAGCACGATATTCCCTATCCAGACCAATAACAGTACCCAAAGCGCCTGCCACAAACAATCTCAAAATAAAATCCCACGTCATGCTCATATTGAAATCCTCCTTTTATTCATCGTCTTCATCATCAGTCAGTTCGGGCAAACTCAACATTCGTTGGCTGTCTTCTGCCGGAAGGGCTTCTACCTGGCGTAATTTACGTTCTATGGCACGAGTACGTTTCCCCATAACTTCCTCTAACTGGTCTCCTGCATTCTGTAGATTTTTCTGTACCTTTTCCAGCAATCCTCCAAACTTTCCGAATTCGGTCTTTACTGCCCCTAACACATTCCATATTTCGCTTGTTCGTTTTTGAATGGCCAGCGTACGGAATCCCATTTGCAAACTATTCAGGATAGCTCCCAGGGTGGTAGGACCTGTAACCACTATCTTCCAGTCTTTCTGCAACATTTCCACCAACGCGGTCCGGCGGATCACTTCTGCATAGATGTTTTCGAATGGCAGAAACATAATGGCAAAATCTGTTGTAAAAGGTGGGTCTACATATTTATCGTGAATATCCTTTGCCATTTTTTTAATTGTGATTTCCAGTTGACGGGATGAAGTTTCAATCAATGCGGCATCTCCGGCTTCGTATGCATCCTGATATTGTTCATATACATCTTTGGGAAATTTGGCATCCACAGGTAAATATACAGTATCATTATTATTTTCCTTTCCCGGAAGTTTAATGGCGAACTCCACAAATTCCGTTGCATTTTTCTTGGTTTTGACATTCGCCTCATATTGTTCCGGACTCAGCATCTGATCCAATAAGGCACCTAATTGTACTTCTCCGAATGTACCCCGTGTCTTCACATTACTTAAAACTTTTTTCAATCCTCCTACATCCTGTGCCAGACCCTTCATCTCTCCCAATCCTTTTTGTACATTCTCCAGCTGCGAACGTACTATCTCAAAGGATTGTCCTATACGTTCATTCAATGTTTTCTGTAATTTTTCTTCTACCATTTGCCGCATGTCATCCAATCGTTTTTCCGTACTTTTCACCAAAGCTTCCTGTTGCTTGCCCATTGCTTCAAATTTTTCCCGTTGCATTTCATTACCGGTCAGCAGGTTTTTATGCAAAGTATCCTGCATATTACGGATAGAATAATTCAAGGTTTGATTCAGTTCGTTACGAAGTTCGCGAATATTTTTTCCCAGTTCGTCCCGGTTTTCTTTCATTTCTTCGCGTAGCAATCCTTCCAGACGTTCGGTTTGCAGACGATTGTTTTTAGTAAGTGCGATTACAATATTAATTATCAGCAGGATAATAATTACGGTTAATAAAATTTCTGTCATGATTCTTGTTTATTTTGAGCAAATGTAGCAAAAAGCCATGAATTTAATCGTTATATTTGCAGCGAATTTGGCAAAAGCACTCCATTAAATAGTATATGAAGTATAAATTATTAGTTTTAGACCTAGACGGAACGTTGACCAATAAAAAGAAAGAGGTAACGGAACACACACGTCGTACACTTATCGAAGCGCAAAAGCGCGGAGTAAAAATTGTTTTGGCATCGGGACGTCCCACATACGGTGTGGCTCCACTGGCTGAGATCTTAGAGCTACAGAAATACGAAGGTTATATACTTTCGTATAACGGAGGTGAGATCATAGACTGGAAAACCGGTGAGATGATGTACGAGAATGTGCTCGATCCGGATATATTACCTTACCTGTATAAATGTGCCACCGACAACCATTTTGCTATCGTCACTTACGATGGAAAATATGTATTGACTGAATATCCGGAAGATGAATATGTATTGAAAGAAGCTATTCTGAATGTGATGACTCCCAAGAAAGTGGATCATTTTCTGGAGGCAATAAAATTTCCTATTGCCAAATGTCTGATTGTAGGTGAACCTACGCGGCTTGCAGTGCTTGAAAAAGAAATGTACGAACATTTGAAAGATCGTATGGGGGTATTCCGTTCCGAACCTTATTTTTTGGAATTGGTTCCTAAAGGTATTGATAAAGCACAATCACTGGCCGTATTGCTAAAAGAAATCGGTATGACAAAAGAAGAAATGATTGCCGTTGGTGATGGTTTTAACGATCTTTCTATGATACAATATGCCGGATTGGGGGTAGCAATGGCCAATGCTCAAGAAATAGTCCGTCAAAACGCCGACTACATCACCCTTTCTAATGAAGAAGATGGTGTAGCCGCGGTAGTAGAGAAATTTATTCTTTAGGTTTCCGGTCAAAGAAAGGATTTTTAGAGGATGCGCTGACAGGGATGGCATAAACCTGGGTGCATCCTTCCAGCCAGTTCAGACGCTGTGCTGCTAATCCGGCCGAGAACATGACCCGTGTGTCCACCCTGTTGTCTGCTGCTGTGGCACAAGCTGATCCGATAGCAATGCCCACATCAACACTATTGATAGCACATGGCACTCCTTCTTTGCGAGACACACAAGTAGCATATCCACAATGACCACAATTCAATCCTTGCGCCTGTTCGTGTGTACCTATTAACAGGACACATTCTGCATTCAGAATATTTTCCGCATCGCGCAGGAAGAATTTCATTCCATGCTCCGCAACCATTTTCACCATCATTTCCGATAAAATATTGATATTACCATCCGTCACCATGGCTATTTCAATAATATCAACACCTTTTCCTTTGGGAGCAGTACGCGCTGCTGTCATCATTTGTCGGGCCACATGCAGAACATGTTCATGGCGGCTTTCTCTTTCATTCAATATCATATAAATCTTAGTTATAAGTTAGCTATTAATACAAAATTAGTGAATATGAATGATATAAGGCTCTTGCTTTAAGCCTAAAAAGTATAAAAAGAGTCACCGGTTAAAAAAATATCAAAATAAAAAGAGAAATATAGTGGATAATCCAATTATTTATCGTTCCTTTGACAACGGAATATAAAAAGATAGTTTTTTCGATTGACTCAATTCATCTCACACTTGAACCGTTTCTATTCTTCTAACTAAATTTTTAAATTCAAAGTTTACTTAATTATTTATTTATCAATTTTTATTTTATGAATTTGTATATTGGAAACCTTAACTATAATGTTAGGGAAGGTGATTTGAGAGGTGTAATGGAAGAGTATGGAACAGTAGCTTCAGTAAAACTTATTACTGATCGTGAAACACGTCGTTCTAAAGGTTTTGCTTTTGTAGAAATGCCTAATGATGGCGAAGCTAAAGAAGCTATCAAGCAATTGAACGGTGCAGAATATGTAAACCGTACTATGGTTGTAAAAGAAGCACTTCCTAAAGCATAAGGAATTAGACATTCCATGTCACATGATGGCGATAGAGTGAATCTCTATCGCCATTTTTTTCTTGAACAGCTTTCTAGTTTGAAAATACATGAAAGGGTTATTGATAAGGAAACGGACATCTGTTTTGTCAGAATGTCCGTTTCTTGTTTAGTATTTGTTCTTTAGAAAGCTATTGCTCCGAAGGCGAATTTACTCCACTCCTATTTCGTCAACAAACAGAAAAGCTTTTTCGCCAGGCATGGAATGCCATGCGGGAAGTTTCGGAGTAACTTCTGCTATGATTTTAATATAGCGGGCTTTTACTTTATCAAAGGAAACAGAGTCTTTGCGGCTTTGCATTTTAGTTCCTTTTTCCACAACGGGAAAATTTTCGGAGGCTACCCTGCGGAAATTTTTCCCGTCCTCAGAAACTTCCACCTTCAGACCTGTTGTACCAAAGATAGCATCGCCTGTGTTCAACATTGTGTTTACAAAAACTGAAGATACTTCCTTAGGCTCAAGTAAATCAAGGGTCACATTCATATCTGTCCCGTAGAAACCAATCCAACGTCCTGAGCGATAATTCATATCCCCATATAATCCGTCTATCAAAGTACTTCCTCCTTTAAAAGTATATGATTTATGAGGAATGGTATTCAAGGTAACCGGTCTCATTGTGGCTGCATTAAAATGTATTTCCTCCTTACTTATCTGACTAGTACCCTGCGGACGAACTGCAATGGCTTGTATGATAACATCTTTATCCACTTGTATAGTGTCGGTATACAATGGGGATTGCACATCGGGAACGCTGCCATCCAATGTATAATGTATTTCCGCATCATCAAAAGTCTGAAAAGCAATCTTGGCTTTTCCTTCATCGGGAGCCGGAACGATATCAATGTTCACATCATAAATATCCTGACGAAAATCATAACCTCTATCCCGGTAAATAGCCAGCAGAGCTGGTAAACGTTTCAAAAAACTGTCGAAATTTTTATGTAACGGTTCCGTCCATTGAATCTCGGACAAGGCAGCCATACGAGGAAGAATTTGCCATTCCATCTTCAAACTGTCACGCGTCCATTCTGTCCAGATACATCCTTGAGTACCGATGATATATTTTCGTTCATCCTCTGCCAATTCATTAGAAACAGGTTCAAATGTATAGACACGTTCAAGGCTTTTAGTCCCTTTTATCCGATTGTAAGTAGGATTGCTGAAATAAAGAAACTGAATAGGAGTCATAATTGCATCATGGTGCAGACGGGCGGCTTCGATACCACCTTTGACACCAGTCCATGACATCACTGTGGCACCTGGAGCCAATCCTCCCTCCAACATCTCATCCCAGCCCAGCATTTTACGCCCTCTGTCATTAATAACTTTGCCTACCTCGGACATGAAATAGGTCTGTAATTGATTCTCCTTGCTGTGTTTTGGTGTATCTTTCAAACCCAGTTCCCGAATTTTAGCTTGACATGCAGGGCATTTTTCCCAACGTACTTTCGGACATTCATCCCCACCAATATGGATATAAGGAGATGGAAAGATGTCCATAATTTCATTCAATACATCTTTAGCAAACTGTAAAGCCCGGTCGTTTCCTCCACAAAGCACATCAGGGAATACCCCCCATTTACAAGGAATCTCGTATGGACCTCCCGTACAACCTAATTCCGGATAGGAAACCAAAGCTCCCATCATATGTCCCGGAAGGTCAACTTCGGGAATTACAGTAATAAAACGGTCAGCGGCATACTTGACAATCTCTTTTGCTTCTTCCTGTGTATAAAAACCGCTATGAGGAGTTTCATCATAGGTCTGGGTTTCACGGTCAATCAACGTACGTGGACGTATCGAACCTATTTCCGTAAGTTTGGGATATTTCTTGATTTCAATTCTCCAACCTTGGTCTTCAGTCAGATGCCAATGAAAATAATTGATATTGTGCAATGCCAGCATATCAATGATTTGTTTCAGATAAGAAACCGGGAAATAATGGCGGCCCACGTCTACCATAAAACCGCGATAACCGAAACGAGGATAGTCATTAACAGTTCCCACCGGGATGGCAGCGGATACCTGTTTGTTTTTGGTCAATGGCAAAGCCTTATAGAGCGTTTGCATTCCATAAAAGACCCCAGACTCACTTCCTCCATTCAAATGAATGTTTTCAGAAGTTACCTCCAGTTGATACCCCTCTTTGTTGGTAATGGAACTGTCAACCGCCAAGATTATGGAATTCTTCTTTGCGGCTTCAGTTGTTGTCCGGACGGTAATTCCCGTAGCCTCTTTAATATAGGAAGCTAAAAATTCTGCCGTCCGTTGCAACTTTTCATTGCCTTCCGGATAGACAATACCGGTTTGCGGATTAATAACAAAAGGGTGGGCTTGAATGTCTTGACTTACTTCTTGGGGCTGCGGAATGACATTCAGGTTTCCGATTTCTGTTTTTGTAGGAGAACATGCGGACAGACCAAATACCATCCACATTCCCACTCCTGCCCATTGCATCAGTTGTTTTTTCATAGTGGAAAATTTATAATTACAAGGGCAAAGATACAAAATCCGATCTTATTTGCCAGTATGCCTTAACCGAATCTTGCTTTTTTTCAGCAATGTTTTTCCTCCTATAATTAGAGTTACGGCAGTAATCACCATCAAAATGCCCAGAATAATGCGCGGTGTCAGCTGCTCTCCAAAAATCAGTACTCCGAAGAATAAAGCTGTAACAGGCTCCAAAGCACCTAGAATAGCAGTGGGTGTGGAGCCAATGTAGTGTATGGCCTTTGTCATAGTCACCAACGAAATAACAGTAGGAAAAACAGCCAGTGAAATTGCGTTTACCCATAACAAGGGTGTAGGGATAAGCTGCAATCCCGTACAGAACTTCAATCGCACCACATAAACAGACAGACCGAAAAGCAGGACATAGAAAGTAAGCTTGGCTATAGGCATATCCTTCAGGGAAGAACGGTTTACGCCAACTATATAGATAGCATAAGCTAAGGATGATAAAAAGACAAAAGTAATCCCGACCAAGCTGAGTGTCTGTCCTCCCGGACTTTTACAAAGCAAGGAAATTCCCACAAAGGCCAGCGCTATGGAAAACATAGTGACCGGCGATACTTTTTCCTTAAATACTACAGCCATAATAATAGCTACCAGTACCGGGTAGACAAACAATATGGTGGATGCGATACCGGCATCCATGTAGTTATAACTCATAAAGAGAAACAGGGAAGAGAATGAGAACAGCAACCCCATGATGCAAAGTGGCAGCACATCCGCTTTCTTAATGGCAAAAGATTGTTTCTGCATCTTCATCATGATACCTAGTACAACTATAGCCAGTGCATAGCGATAAAATAATACCGAGTCTACGCTCATTCCTGCACTATAAAGAGGAAGGGTGAACAGTGGGTTCATGCCGTAGCTGGCTGCTGCGATTGCCCCAAGGAGAAATCCTTTAGTCTTGTTGTTAATCATCGTTTTTATTACACGCTTTAAAATCGGCGCGAAATTAGATATTTGTTAGCAATAAACAAAGGAAAAGTGCTTTATTCTTTCAATCTAACATCTATTTATTTAGATTATACCTAATCAACAAATATAAAAGAATTTATATCACCTGTAGCTGCTGAAAAAATTATATGAAATGAACGGACACGGACAGAGAGGGAAAATGCAGGTTTGTTCTTCTGTCCGTGTTCTATATTGATCAGCTCAGTTTATGAATAACCAATCCCGAACGAAGTTTCGGTTCAAACCAAGTTGTTTTGGGCGGCATAATATTACCGGTATCGGCAATATCCATTAATTGTTTCATAGAAACAGGATAAAGGGCCAAAGCCACTTTCATTTCACCGCTGTCCACACGCTTCTTTAATTCCTCCAAGCCACGGATACCACCTACAAAGTCAATCCGTTTGTCGGAACGAAGATCCTTGATTCCCAATATTTCATCCAATATCAAGTTGGAAGAAATAGTCACGTCTAATACTCCGATAGGATCATTGTCATCGTATGTGCCCGGTTTTGCTGTCAAGCTGTACCATTTACCGTCCAGATAGAGAGAGAAATTGTGAAGAGCCTGCGGTTTATAAACCTCAATACCTTTCTCTTCTACTACAAAATTCTTGCTGACAGCGGTCAGGAATTGTTCCGGAGACAGCCCGTTCAAGTCTTTTACAACACGATTGTAATCAATAATAGTCAGCTGGTTGGCCGGGAAACATACAGCCATAAAGTAATTGTATTCCTCATTTCCCTGATGGTTTGCATTTTGCTGCGCTTTTTCGGCACCTACCAAGGCGGCAGCAGCCGAGCGATGATGGCCATCGGCAATATAAAGAGCCGGCATAGCTTTGAAAGCTTTTGTGATAGCTGTTATATCTTCTTCTTTGTCGATCACCCAGAATGAATGTCCGAAACCGTCACCCGGAGCGATAAAATCATATTCCGGCTGTTGTGAAGTATATTTCTTAACGATAGCATCTAATTCCGCATTATCCGGGTAAGCAAAGAATACCGGTTCTATATTGGCATTATTTACGCGGACATGTTTCATGCGGTCTTCCTCCTTATCACGACGGGTCAGTTCATGTTTTTTGATGACCCCGTTCATATAATCGGGAACATACGCTCCTACCACCAACCCATATTGGGTTTTGCCATTCATGGTTTGTGCATATACATAATAATTTTCTTTTCCGTCTTGCACCAACCAGCCCTTGTCCTGAAACATCTGGAAATTTTCGGCAGCCTTCTCATATACTTTAGGATCGTGTTCGTCTGTTCCGGCAGGGAAATCAATTTCCGGTTTAATAATATGATAAAGTGACTTTTCATTACCTTTCGCTTCCTCACGTGCTTCTTCAGAATTCAGTACGTCGTATGGGCGTGAAGCTACTTGTTCTACCAATTCTTTCGGAGGGCGGATGCCTTTGAAGGGTTTTATTATTGCCATAAAAATAAAGGTATTAGATTTTACTTGCAGGGGCGAATTGCATTCGCCCGAAAACATAAGCTATATGCATTCGGTCGGATTCAATCCGCCCCTGCGGTTATTGGATTACTTATTTACTCTGAACTTTTCACAACCATCTTTCAGGAAGCCTACAATTTGTCTGGCGGCAGCAATACCTGCGTTGATATTTGCTTCAGCCGTCTGGGCTCCCATCTTTTTCGGTGTAGAGAAATAGCGGCCGGCAAATTTTTCTGAGAACTCAGCATGGGCAACCGGCATGATATCAGTAACATACTTTAAGTCGGTGCGTTCTTCCATCAGTTTGATTAATTCCGCTTCATTGATCACTTCCTTACGGGCAGTATTTACCAATACTCCTCCTTTAGGCATCTTGTTAACCAATTCGTAGTTGATGGAATTTTTAGTTTCAGCCGTAGCAGGAATATGCAGGGACACTACATTACAAGCAGCATACAGTTCCTCAGCAGAAGAAACAGCTTTCACACCATCTTTTTCAATTACTTCTTTCGGGCAGAAAGCGTCAAAAGCATAAATATCCATGCCAAAACCTTTAGCAATACGAGCCACATTGCGACCTACATTACCGTATGCATGGATACCTAACTTCTTGCCCATCAGTTCAGTACCCGAAGTCCCGTTATAGAAATTGCGGACAGCCATCACCATCATGCCAAAAGCCAGTTCGGCTACTGCATTGGAATTCTGTCCCGGAGTATTCATAACACATACATTGTGTGCCGTAGCAGCCGCCAAATCCACGTTATCATAACCTGCTCCTGCACGTACTACGATTTTCAGTTCTTTTGCCGCATCCAATACTTCGGCATCAATAATATCACTTCGGATAATGATGGCGTTAACGTCCTTTACAGCTTCCAGTAATTTGGCTTTTTCACCATATTTTTCCAGCAATACAAGTTCATAACCTGCTGCTTCTATTTCTTTACGGATACCGTCTACTGCAACTTTTGCAAACGGCTTGTCTGTTGCTACTAATACTTTCATGGTCTTATTGTATTAAAAAGATTCACCACAGATTAGCACGGATTATCACAGATCCCATTTATTGTTCCTATCTGTGTAATTCGTATAATCTGTGGTGAACATAATTATTAATGAAGTTTCTCAAATTCCTGCATGCAGTCAATCAAAGCCTGAACGCTTTCCTTCGGCATGGCGTTGTAGCAAGATGCACGGAAACCACCTACAGAACGGTGTCCCTTAATACCCACCATACCTCTTTCTGTGGCAAATTTCATGAAATCGGCTTCCAGCTCTTTGTATTCGTCATTCATCACAAAGCAAATGTTCATATAAGAACGGTCGGCTTTATCCGTTACTGTGCCACGGAACATTTTGTTACGGTCTATTTCAGCATACAACATGTCTGCTTTCTCTTTAGCACGTTTCTGCATTTCTGCTACACCACCGTTAGCTTTTATCCAGCGTAAAGTCTGCAAAGCGGCATAAATAGGAAGTACAGGAGGTGTGTTGAACATAGAGCCGCCGTCAATGTGAGTCTGATAATTCAGCATAGTAGGGATATAGCGTGATACCTTGCCCACAGCATCGTTCTTTACAATAACGAAAGTAACACCGGCTGGAGCCAAATTCTTCTGCGCACCGCCATAGATACAAATATATTTAGAAACGTCAATAGGACGAGAGAAAATATCAGATGACATATCAGCAATCATAGGAACCGGAGAATCCAGGTCTTCATGAAGTTCTGTTCCATAGATTGTGTTATTAGTTGTGACGTGGAAATAATCTGCATCAGCGGGAACCGTATAATCTTTGGGAATATAGGTATAGGTCGCTTCAGCGGAAGATGCTACTTCTACTACCTCACCGAAAGCCTTGGCTTCTTTCATCGCTTTCTTAGCCCATACGCCTGTATTCAGGTAAGCAGCTTTTTTTTCGAGGAAGTTGAAAGGTATCATACAGAATTCCAAGCTGGCTCCACCTCCCAAGAATAGTACCGAGTACCCTTCCGGGATGTTCAACAGTTCCTTAAACAAAGCAACAGCTTCGTCTACTACAGGCTGAAAATCTTTAGCACGGTGACTGATTTCCATGATGGAAAGACCAGAACCATTAAAATCAAGAACGGCTTGTGCTGTTTTCTCAATTACCTCGCGAGGCAAGATAGATGGTCCCGCATTGAAATTATGCTTTTTCATTTGAAGTTTGTTTTGGTTATACAATTTGTTTATATCTTACATTGGGCGAAATTACACATTATTTTCAGTTTTCCAAAAAAATCGCTAATAAATTTACGAATTTCCGCATAATTTTCTTTCAAATTAGTTAAATCTGAATTTTTATGCTTTCATTTTGTAACTACATCCCTAGTAAACAATGATCTAAAGCATAAAAAAAATATCTTTTTGAATTATTCTTTAATCATTTCATTTCGAGAATTGACAAATTGTCATTATTTGGCTTCTTCAATAAGTGTTTTTATGCCCTTTATCTTCTCGTTTCGTATTAAATTCAAAGTTTGTTTTATCTTTTTGCGAGATACGGCTGCAAAAGAATAGTGGTCCTTTACATCAATCCGTCCTATTTCGTCTTTATTCAAGTTACCTTTTTTAAAGAGAAAGCCCACAATATCTATCTTATTGATTTTATCTTTTTTGCCTTTCCCTATATATAATGTTACGTATTCGGGCAAGGACGGCTTGGGAGGCACTTGGGGCAATATGAATTCTTCCGGCTCATCGGCTATATATCCGGGCAGTGTTTCTTCAGCATGAAGAATAACGTATGAATTTCCTTCGGCTTCCCAACGGGCGGTACGTCCGTTACGATGGATATAACCGTCCTCATTGGCAGGTAGATGATAATGTACCACGTTCTCTATTTCGGGGATATCCAGTCCGCGAGCGGCCAGATCGGTAGAAATAAGCACATGGCAACTTCCGTTGCGGAATTTATATAGGGAGCGTTCACGGTCATCCTGTTCCATGCCGCCATGAAAAATGCCACATTGAAACTTCTTGGATTGAAGATACTTTCCTACCCTTTCCACACTTTCACGGTGATTACAGAAAACCAATGTCGATTGGCTTCCCAAGGTACAAAGTAGTTTATATAAGGTTTCAAGTTTGTCTTTTTCCGGAGATAGTACCTTATATAAATGCAGTCGCTGGGTAAGCTGCTCTTCCGGATTTAAAAAATTCAATTTAATGGTCTTGTTCAGCCCCGTAAACTGCGGAATCTCTTCCGCATCGGTGGCCGACAACAGAAAACGGCGTTGCAGACCGGGTAACTGTCCTATGACAGTCGCCATCTCTTCCTGAAAACCGAATTCCAGACATTTATCAAATTCATCTATTATCAAAATGGAAACCGTGTCTGCATCAAAATTCTGTTTGGAAAGATGGTCATTCATACGGCCCGGTGTACCGATGATAACTGATGGCTGCACCCCTTTGATGGTACGGTGCTCTTCCATGGCAGGTCGTCCGCCATAGCAACTTACAGCCTTGAATGGCGTATTCATGGATTTGAATACCTGATCTATTTGTAAAGCCAGCTCCCGGGAAGGAACCAGCACTATAGCCTGTACGCCTGTTATACCAGGCTTCAAACTCTGCACCAAAGGCAACAGATAAGCTAACGTCTTGCCGGATCCCGTAGGAGACAATAATATTAAGTCTTTTCCCTCTTTCCAAGCATCAATGGACGCCTCTTGCATCGGGGTCAGTCGCTCAATTTTCAAATTGGCTAGTATGTTCTCTATCATATTTATTTTCGTTTTATACAAAAGTAAAGAAAAAGCCCGATAAAAGTTCACTTTTACCGGGCTTATTTTCATTATTAATAAAAGGAGATCCTGATATTATCCTCCGAAGTTATCGTACATGATAGAAGAAGGTTCAACACCCAGACTATCCAGCATCTTAACGACTGCATTAGACATCGGACCGGGACCACACATGTAGTATTCAATATCTTCGGGAGCTTCGTGATCCTTCAGATAAGTTTCATACATCACATTGTGAACGAAACCTGCGGTATACTTCACGCCTGCTGCATCGGCTGCGGGATCCGGACGGTCCAAAGCCAGATGGAAGTGGAAGTTCGGGAAGTCTTTTTCCAATTGCTGGAAATCTTGCAGATAGAATACTTCATTCAATGCACGCGCACCATAGAAATAGTGAAGTTCACGGTCGGTAGTGTGCAGTGTCTTGGTCATGTGCATAATCTGCGCACGCAATGGAGCCATACCGGCACCACCACCTACCCAAATCATTTCCTTCTTAGAATCGAAGATCGGGTGGAAGTCTCCGTAAGGACCACTCATCGTTACCTTGTCACCCGGTTTCAGCGTGAAAATGTAAGATGAAGCGATACCCGGATTCACATCCATAAAGCCGGGACCCTGATCTTTCGGTTTGAACGGAGGAGTAGCGATACGTACTGTCAGCATGATACGGTCGCCCTCGGCAGGATAGTTGGCCATAGAGTAAGCACGGATTGTTTCTTCCGTATTCTTGCATTTCAAGCCGAACAGGCCGAATTTTTCCCATGCGGGCAGATACTCCGGACCGATAAGGTCTTTGTCAATATCCTTGTTGTAGTCCATTTCAAATTTAGGAATCTTAATCTGGGCGTATGAACCCGGAACAAAGTCCATGTGTTCACCTTTCGGCAAAGCCACAATAAACTCTTTGATGAAAGTGGCAACGTTCTTGTTGCTGATTACTTCGCATTCCCATTCCTTAACACCCATTACAGATTCATCAATCTTGATGCCCAGGTCCCCTTTTACTTTCACCTGGCAACCCAGACGCCAATGATCCTGTTGTTGTTTACGGCTGAAATGTCCTTTTTCAGAAGGAAGAATCTCACCACCGCCTTCTACAACCTGGCATTTACATTGACCGCAAGAACCTTTACCACCACAAGCCGATGACAGGTATATACCATTAACAGACAGGGTGTTCAGCAAAGTTGAACCTTGTTCTACTTCCAGTTCTTTCTCTCCATTGATAGTTATCTTTACTTTGCCGCTCGGAGTAAGATACTGCTTAGCTACCAGCAAAATAACAACGAGCAGAAGGATAATTCCAAGGAATACTCCAATACTAGCTAATATTAAATTCATATCCATTGTCTTATTCCTTTCCTTTTAGATTTTCAAACCAGAGAAACACATAAATGCCATTGCCATCAAACCTACAGTGATGAAAGTGATACCCAGACCTTTCAAAGGAGCGGGAACATCAGAGTAAGCCATTTTTTCACGGATAGCAGCCAGACCGATAATAGCCAGTGCCCAACCGATACCTGAGCCCAAAGCGTAAGTTGTTGCCTCGCCAATGTTGATGAAATGACGTTGCTGCATAAACAGTGAAGCACCCATGATAGCACAGTTTACAGCAATCAGCGGAAGGAAGATACCCAATGAAGCATAGAGTGACGGGCTGAAACGTTCAACCGCCATTTCCACCAACTGAACGATACCGGCGATAACGGCAATAAACAGGATAAAGCTCAAGAAACTGAGGTCTACTCCTTCTACCAGCGCATTAGGTGCCAGTACGTAATTTTCCAGCATATAGTTCACCGGCAAAGTTACAATCAACACGAAAGTAACGGCTGCACCCAGACCTACGGCTGTCTTTACGTTCTTCGATACTGCCAGGTAAGAACACATCCCCAGGAAGTATGCGAAAATCATATTGTCCACAAAGATGGACTTTACAAACAAACTTAAATATTCCATATTCTTTTCGTTTTATAGCGGGGATTAATTATTACTTTCCTGCAATTCTTTGTGTTTTGCACGTTGGTACCAGATGATACAAGCGCAGATAATCAACGCCATAGGAGGCATCAACATCAAGCCGTTGTTCAAGTAGCCCAAGTCATAAACAGCCTGCGGGATAACTTGGAAGCCGAACAGTGTACCTGCACCCAGCAGTTCACGGAAGAATGCCACGATAATCAGGATTTTGGCATAACCCAATCCGTTACCGATACCATCCAGGAATGATTCCCAAGGACCGTTCATCATAGCAAACGCTTCCAGACGTCCCATCAGGATACAGTTTGTAATAATCAAACCTACATATACAGAAAGCTGTACGCTTACATCGTATGCGAATGCTTTCAAAATTTCACTAACGATAGTCACCAATGCAGCAACAACCACCAACTGAACGATGATACGGATACGGTTGGGAATGGTGTTACGCAACAAGGAGATAACGAAGTTTGAGAAGGCTGTAATAATGGTTACAGAAAGCCCCATTACGATAGCCGGTTCCAACTGAGCCGTTACAGCCAGTGCAGAACAGATACCGAGCACCTGTACGGTGACAGGGTTATTCAAACCCAGCGGGGTTAAAAGAACTTCTCTATTCTTTTTAGAAAATAATGCGCTCATATTCTATTTACCCTCCTCTTATTTATTAGTTAAAAATGAATTGTACATGCTCAGGCAATCCTTAATCATCGCATCTACACCCTTAGAAGTGATAGTACCTCCTGAGATACCGTCTACCTGATAGTCAGGTTTTGCCACCTTGCCATGTTTCTCAACGCCTAAAGCTACAATACCGTTTTCCAACACATGTTTGCCAAGGAATTGGTCTTGAAACTTAACTGTCGTGATTTCCGCACCCAGACCCGGAGTCTCACCGGCGTGTGAGAAATAAACGCCATATACGGTGTCTTTATCTTGGTCTAATGCAATGTATCCCCATACAGGACCCCAAAGTCCGGCACCGTAAACAGGAAGGATGTATTTGGTCTGACCATCTACATTACATTCGAAAACGTGCAGACGGTTGTTTGCTATTTCACCCTTATAAGAAGTCTGGAACGCTCCGTCGTTAGGAGCCAATGTTCCGTCCGGCTGAACCAGCATGTCCTTAATCTCATATTTTGTAAATTCTGCATCGACATCCTTTACATCATAAACGTTCAGAGCAGCCAGAATTTGTTTCTTGGTGTCCATTTCCACGTTCTTATACTGTGTTTCTTTCAAAGAAGAAGAAACGAATGCCAGCAGGAATGCTACGACAACAACCATTATCGAAGCATAGATGATAGTATAACTATTACTATTGGTATTCATAATGTCCGATATTTTAGTTGTTAGTTGATTTTAATCTGTTTTCGCGGGCTGTGATGTTCTTCTGTACGATACAGTAGTCAATCAGCGGAGCGAAGATGTTCATCAGCAGGATGGCAAGCATCATACCTTCAGGATAACCCGGATTCAACACACGGATTACAATGGCCATCACACCGATCAGGAAACCGTAGATGAACTTACCTTTTTCCGTACGTGCGGAAGTTACAGGGTCGGTAGCCATGAACACAGCACCGAAGCAGAAACCGCCCAATACGATGTGTTCGTACCAAGGCAACTGAGCCATCATGTTATCTGTAGAACCGAACACATTGAAGATCAATCCCATCACGATACCACCGGCAAAGACTGAGAACATCGTCTTCCAACTTGCCACACCTGTCCACAGCAGGATGATAGCGCCCAGTGCGATAGCGATAACGCTGGTTTCACCGATAGAACCCGGAATCAAACCTACAACCATATCCCACATGGTAGCGGGAGTACCGTTCACATTAATCAGTTCGCTTGCACCCGGAGCGGCTGTAGCAGCCTGTCCCAACATCGTAGCACCGGTAAAACCGTCCACTACCTGTCCGCCGCCAATGCCGAAAATGCTGTCAGTGCTTACCCAAACGGCATCACCGGACATCTTGGTAGGATAGGCGAAGAACAAGAAAGCACGGGTAATCAAAGCAGGGTTGAAGATATTCATACCTGTACCACCGAATACTTCCTTAGCGAAGATAACGGAGAACGCAGTAGCAACAGCCAGAATCCACAACGGACATTCCACAGGAACGATCATCGGGATCAACAGACCGGATACCAGGAAGCCTTCTTGAATTTCTTCATTCTTCCATTGTGCCACCACAAATTCGATTCCCAGACCTACTACGTATGATACAATAATCTTAGGCAGAACTGCCAGGAAACCATAAATAAACTTTTCAAAGAAACCTGCCTCCTGGCCTACTGCCAGAAAGTGCTGGTAACCTACGTTGTACATACCGAACAACAGGGCCGGTATCAACGCAATAACCACCATTGACATGATACGCTTGCTGTCAATCGCATCATGAATGTGAACTCCTGTTTTCGAAGTGCTGTTGGGTACGAACAAGAATGTTTCGAAACCGTCGAACACCGAACGAAACGCGTGGAGTTTGCCGCCCTCTTCAAAGTTTGGCTTTATCTTGTCGAGATAATTTCTTAACGCTTTCATTAACTTTTAATTCTTAGTTTTTAATTATTTAGCACATTTCCTTGCGAAGCATGTCCAGACCTTGACGTACGATGCGTTGCAATTCCAATTTGGAAGAGTCAACAAATTCGCATACAGCGAAGTCTTCGGGAGCCACTTCGTAAATACCAAGTGCTTCCATGCGGTCAATATCGCCGGCAATGATAGCTTTAATTAAATATTCGGGGAAAATGCTCATCGGGAATACCTTGTCATATTCACCGGACATGATCATGTGACGTTCGCCACCTTTGATACGGGCATCCAGTGTATATTCCTTGTTACCGCACAACCAACTGAAATAACTGCGGTTGGCACTGTACTGATCGGTACGCGGCATGATAAAGCCCAAGAATTCGTGCTGGTCATCTCCTTCGGGAATTACAGTGAGGCTTGTAGCGTGTGCGCCCAGGAATCCGTTAGGTTTCACCAAAGTTCCGGTCAGCACGTTACCGTTAATGTAGCGTAAGTTTTTACCTCCGTTCACACGTCCTGCAAAAAGATCTGTCAGCAGGGCTCCTACTTTCAGCTTGCAATACGCCGGTTTCTTTACTTCCGAACCGGTCAGGGCGATAGTACGGGTAAGGTCTACGCGACCCGTGTTGAACAGACGTCCGATGAAGATCACTTCTTCCGCACGGAGCGTCCAAACAGTTTCGCCTTTGTTAATAGGACTGATGTGGTTAATCTGAACGCCTACGTTTCCGGCGGGGTTAGGACCGTCGAAGGCAGTTACAGTTACATTTTTGGCGTTGGTCAGTGCAGGACTCTTCTGCTCTACGCTGATATTCAGATACGTCTTTGCCATCTTTGCCAGTGCGTCCAGACCTGTCTGGAAATCTTTTTCCTGGCCTTTCAGAACAAATTCGAAATCAGCAGCCAATGGGTTAGTGTCAAATGCAGAAACGAAGATGCCTTTTGGTTGGGCATTCGGATCAGCCACCACGATGTATGGGCGCTGAATGATGAATGAAAAGAGTCCGGCTTCCAGCAGAGCAGCTTTTACCTGTTCTCCTGTCAGAGTTGAAACATCTTTCTTTCCAAACTCTTCATAGTCCTGCTCCTTTGCTGCTGCAATGGAGATGCTTAGGACTTTACGACGCTCGCCTCTCTCCACGCTGGTAACGACACCGCTTACCGGAGATACGAACTTCACTTCGGGGTGGTTCTTGTCAACAAACAATGTTCCCCCGGCCATCACATATTCCTGTTCCTTGACCACGACTTTCGGAGTCACGCCATGAAAATCATCGGGCACTATCGCATAGATGTCCGGCTGCTTCACGTCAAAGAACTCCTGAACGGGTTTTCCTTTCAGGTTGATGTTCAAGCCTTTGTGTAATTTAATCACATTTGCCATATTGGGTTATAAAAAATGGTTTTTAAATTTGAGCGCAAAAGTACAGAAAAAAAATGTGAAAAAAGAAAGAATTGGCGCTTATTATGGAAAAAATTCTGTAATAATAGAAACCTTTCTGAATGTATGTGCAAACTCAGGCAGATACTCACTTTTTTTTTAGAACACAAATGACGGGAATGGCATAAATTTATCTTGATTTTTAATTTATGTCATTCTCGTCATTTGTGTTTCATTCCGGAAACACTTACAGTTTGACGGTCTTCACTTTGCCGGGAATGATGGTCAGGTGTACCGTGCCGTTGTTTTCTATATCCACCTTCTGGTAGCAGGCTTCCACCATCACTTTCCCGTCCAGTGCCATCACCCCCCACCGGCAGGCGCTCTCTTCAAAAGCACAATAAACGCCCACAGGAGGAAGAATCTTTCTGTATTTGGGAGGAACGATGATACGTTCCCCCAGTTTCAAGCCCCATTTCATGCCCATACGGTACGGAAGGGCATCTCTTATCTCCTCCAGCCTCTTCCGCCTTTTCGCTTCCTCGTTCCTTCTCTTCTGCCGGTCCGTTTCCTCCGCCCGCTGTCCGGCTTCCTCTTTCAGCTTCTTTACAGCCGTGTCGAAGTCCTGCTCACCGGGTCTGGGAAGGTTAGTGGCAATGTACCGCTTCCTCTTTCCTTTTTCCACATGGTAATACCTTCCAGCCCCGTCCATCACCACGATGCTCCGGTCGGCCAGACGGCCGCAGCACCAATAAACTTCCTCGTCATCCCCTGCCAACAAGCAGGCGAACACATCAAACACCGTGGACCATACGGAATCCACCAGCTTGCAGGACTTCGGTACGCGATAATCCGGTATCTTCAAGTAATATTCATAAAAGCAGATGCTGTCTTTATGCAACCCGTTCATGGAGGCGTATGCTTTTTTTGTACGGCTATGGAAAGTCTCCCCTACCCTCAGCAATTCCACACCGCCGTAGGAAAACACCACCGGCTTCTCCCGGTAAGTGCGGCCTGTTTTCATGTCCATGTAGGAAACCGTGCCGGCAGTATCCGTAACAGCCAGCAGTTCCTCTTTCAGGAACTTCAATCTCCGACAATACCCGAGTATCATTTCCGGCTCCCCGGAGGCACTCACCACTCCTGCCTGTCCATCTTTCAAACGGACTGCCACACGGTTTCCCTGAATGTCAAAGACTTGCAGATAACGGGGAGACACTGTTATCTTGTTTCCACGCTTCAGCCCCCACAGGCTACTCCGCCGGTCGGGATAAGATTTCAAGGCGGCTTGTGATTCCTTTCCCTCTTCTGCTTCCTCCCGATTCCGGATGGCTTCCAGCAACCGGTCGTGAGTCATAACAATCTCCCATACCTCCTCCTCCTGCCCGCCACTGTCCGTCAATGACAAAGCAGGCAGGTACAATCCGCCTTCCGTCCGTGCCCGGGACAGCGCGTTGCCAATCATCCGTCCCTCGAACATCGCCGCCCAGTCATGGTTCCGGGCAGGCAGACCGAAGATGCGGTACAGACCCACATTGTCTATCAGCATACAGGACTCCTTGTTTGCCGATCTCCTCAACCCACGTCCTACCTGTTGCAGGTATTTCGCCAGGGAAAGCGTGGGACGTGCCAGCTGCACGAACTCTACATCGGGACAGTCGAAGCCTTCGGAGAAGATATCCACATTGACCAGCACTTTAACCTTTCCCCGTCTGAAATCATCTACCAGTTCCTTGCGTTCCGAAGCCGGAGTCCTGCTGTCGATAGCAACAGACTCCAGCCCGTGTGCGCTATAACAAGCCGCTATCCGGCGGGCATGGGCGATGCTGACAGCATATACGATTCCTTTCTTTCCGTGGGCATATCGTTCCACGCTCTCATACAGCCGGCTGATACTTGTCTCCCGGTTCAGTACCTCGTTCATCTCCTTTACCTGGTAGTCCCCGTCCGCACCCCGTTTCTTCAACGAGTCTATCAACCGCTGTTCTTTGCTGTTCGCACGGATGGACACATAGTCAAAGGATGACAACCAACCCTTTCCGATGAATTCCGCGACAGTCCACGAGGTGATCAGGCTGTCGAACAAGTCCGTGAATCCCTTGCCGTTCAGCCGGCAGGGAGTGGCAGTCATGCCCAGTTTCCTTGCCTCCGGATAGTTCTCCCAAAGTATCCGGTAGGTTTCCGCCAGGGCGTGATGCGCCTCGTCGATAACGATCAAGTCCGGTTCTTCGTACATATCCTTCCGGTTTCGTGACAACCACTGGATGGACATCACCCTCACCCTTCCGTCCTCTTTGCTCATCCCGTGCCGGGACACGGTTTCCTCTATCTGATCCACCAGCTCCCGGCGGTGCGCCACAATCCATACCCGGCTGCCGGAACCACGCAGGAATTCCCTCACTATGGCGGCCAGCAGATGCGTCTTTCCCGTACCGGTGGGCATCTGCACCATCACATTCCGATGAAACTCCCACTCCTCAAAGAGGCGGAGCTTCATCTCCTGCTGGTAATCACGAAGAGTGTCGTTTGGGTAATACATAAGCGGATGCCGGCCACCACCGGCAATAACCCCCCCATGGGGCGATGAACTACGTACAAATGGTCTATGATTCCCACAGCAACAGTGCGGATAATAAGAAAAATCATCCCGGCAAAGGCGTGGAACGTTCCGGCAAGGAGCCGGTACGAGCTTGTTTCCTCTCGTAGGACGAGGAAACGTTGATACGGAGGAAGATAAAAATTGAGAATTTAAAGATGGCAGTTCACACCGGCTCTCCCAAGCAGGGACAGTGGGGACAGCAGGGACAGACTCCAAATTTCTCACACACGCACGCGCGATATAATTAGGTGGGAAAATCATCTTTCCCCCTGCCTTCCCACAGGATTATGTCCGGCCGGAACTTCTGAAAAAAACGCACGACAGGGAGGATAACCGAAAGCACCGTCCTCCTTTGGGCAAACGTTTCACCAAATAAGAGGTACCGGTAAGTGTGGACGGCAAGGGAATATATCACCCAACTTATCCTCCCTTTATAGGTACACGCATACGTGTGTGAGGAAAAAAGGGGGTGTCCCCACTGTCCCCGTGTCCCCGTAAACTCCCTGCAATCCGCCAAGGGGTCAGAAGAGATCACGCCGCACGGACGTGAAGTTATCTTTGCAATGTCCAAAGGAACTAGCCGCCACCCGTCACAAGATTACAAAAACTTTGGTACAAGATTCCGCGGATCTTGTACCAAGTTTCACCGGATATTGCAGCAGTGTGCACCTCTTTTCTTCGGACTCTATTTTCTTTCTATATTTTCATTCTTCTACTATCCACTTTTCGATATTGCGGGTTTCAGCACTGAAGTTCACCCCTATTTTAAAGAGCTTCCGTCTGTCCGAAGCAAAAGGAAGCGCGTAATGCTTTTCATGAATCTGTTGCAAAGCCTCCTCGGCCGTGCCGTCCAGCTTGAATTCTATCACATAGATAAACTTGTCAGTTTGCAGGACAAGGTCAATGCGTCCTTTGCTCGTATGATATTCCACTTGGGTATAGAAGCCGACAAGCTTGAATACGATGAAAAGCACATTCTCGTAATGTAGTTCCTGTTCGCGGATCGCTTCGTAGGTAGTATCCGCAAAGAAACTTTGCAGACGGAGGAAGAAGGAGTCATAATCACCGGAACGCACCTCACGGACAAACTTCTGAATCTCAAAGGGAGATTCCACCTTATTTACGTTCGCGTAAAAAGGGAGCAGGAAACGTACAACCCCCTCTTCCACTTCCCGGTTCGGAAAACCTAAACGGTACATTCCAAATTCTTCATCATATCCCTTTATAGTGAGGTATCCGCTCTGATAGAGCAGAGGCACGATGCTCTCCATTTTCTCCGTAGGCGCATCAAAATCAGAAGCCATGGCTTGCATGCTGTGCCCCACCTCGGAAGGAAGGACGTGGAACTTACGCAGCATCTCTACCAGATAAGTGGGCGTACCACTGCCAAACCAATAGTTGTCTATCTTCTTTCTTTCCAAGGCATTCAGCAGGCTGAACGGATTATAAATATCAGGCGAAGGCCAAATGAAATGATAACCGTCATATTTCTCTTTCAATTTCAGTCTGGTTTCCTCACACGTCATCTCCAGCGCACCTGCCAGACATTCAATGTGTCCTGACATCCGTTCCAGCATCTCCTCCTCCGTAATGCCGCAAACGGCAGCGTAAGGCTCGTCCATACTGACATTCGAGATATTGTTCAACTCGCTGAAGATGCTGAGCTGGGAAAACTTGGTGATGCCGGTCAGGAACACAAAGCGCAGATAAGGGTCGCATGCCTTCAGCGGACTGTAAAAATTACGTATCACATTACGAAGTACGGGGAGATTCTCCTCCTCGTGCATCACATCCAGCAAGGGCGCATCATACTCGTCGATGAGGACTACCACCTGGCGGCCGGTCTGTTCGCAGGCACGCATGATGAGTGTCTTCATCCTGTCATTAAGAGTAACCGCCCTTTCCGGCTTTCCGTATATTTCTCATGTTCAAAGAGCTGCACATCCAGCATGCTTTCCAATGTTTCCTTGTCCACATACTTGGCCAGACTCATGTCAAAGTGCAGCACCGGATATTCCGTCCATTCGGTTTCCAGCTTTTCGATGGCAAACCCTTTGAAGAGTTCCTTCTTCCCGGCAAAATAACTATGCAGCGTGGAAACCAGCAACGACTTACCGAACCGGCGGGGACGGCTCAGGAAATAATAATTGGAAGCACCGTGTGCCATACGGTAAATGTATTCCGTCTTATCTATATAAAGATAGTTCCCCTCTATGACTTTCTCAAAAGTCTGTACCCCTATCGGGCATCTCTTCAACTGCTGCTGTTCCATGATTCATCGTTTTTTTGATTGTACTACAAAGGAACAAAATCTAACCGGAAATTTCTAATAGGAGCCTCTTTTTTATCATTTCAGATGAATCTTGAAAACAATACCACCAGAGAAGTATCGGCAACGGTTCAGTTCTACTATGGCGTTGATGTAGTCTTTCCAGAAGCTGTACTCAAAGCCGCAATTTATCGATTTGCTATCGTATTCTGCCATCAGATTCAAGTTATTTACCGCTTTGTTGATAAAGGAAGTCGGTGACAGAGAGAATCGGAAGTTGGCACCGATGGCGGGACCATTTAACGGATAATCCTTCCGCCTGTTATAAACATATGCTAAATGAACACCTAGCTCTCCCATATTCTTAAATGTTAGATGTTTAGTTGCGACAATGAAATAGCGGTTCCAAAATCCATTGCCTGTTCCCTTCGGATTTGAAAAGTTTGTACTACTGTCATCACTGGGGCGTGTCGTAACATCATTGGAACCAATAACAATTGCCGGCATATATTTCCACCATTGTCCCTCTTTCAATAAACGTAAACGAACAGAAAAGTTCCTATCCTGATTTACGAACTTACCATACGTGGACGGAACCCAGAATCCACACCCATAAACAGGATCACATTTCATCGCCTTATGAAGTGTACAATCGTAAGCCACCTCTAACCATGGGAAAAAAGTGATATTGATATAATAGTTAAAAGTATTGTATGTCCATCGTGCTGGTGTGGCATGTTTCTCCAGAAATCCACCACCGAACATAAACGTCTTGTCACGCTGCATTTCGGCTGTAGGCATATTAAGGAGTCCTGTTGTTCCTGTTGTAAACTGGGCGTATAAACTCATATAAGCTAATGTCTCAACAAGAATAAGAAGTATTTTTCTCATTAAATTTATTTCAGATAAAGATTGTCATTATCTTTATACCAATCAGCTATCGCTTCCTCAAAAGAATAATGGAATTTGTATCCCGAAGCTGAAAGCTTTTTCCCACAAATATTCGTAGATATCATCAGTTTTTTCACACGGGTAGGACAAATTCCCATGGGTGCGCCCAAACCGCCAATTACTGCGGCGGCCGGCATCAGCACCCATGCGGGTATCAATGGTATCCCCTTTTTCAAACCTGTCACTTTCTTCATTGTTTCCACTATCTGTTCAATAGTATAAGCCGGTTCAAAAGTGCAGTTATATAATTCCACTCCCTGTTCATGGTGTTCCAATCTATATAGCATAAAACGGACTAACTCCTTCACATAAATACATGCCTTTACAGTATCCTTTCTTCCGGGATATATAAATTTTCCGCCACGTATTCCCCAATAAAGACGAGTGAAGTTTCCATTTTCCCCCTTACCGAATACCACACCCGGACGAACGATCGTCAATTGTCTTTCTGCCTGATTCCTGGCTTGCCAAATCATGTGAATCTTTTCAGCAACCAATTTTGATATTCCATAAGGAGTATTAGGAGTAGGAACTGTAGTTTCTTCCTTCAGTTCTTCCGCTGCACCATATGGAGCAATGGAGGAAGTGAATACAATTTTCTTTATTCCATACTTTTCCGCAAAAGCCGTCACATTCTCTGCACCAAGAACATTTGTTTCAAAGTAGGCATAATCAGGATGTCCCGGAGTACGATGTACGGCAGCAAAATTAAAGATAACATCATCAGCCGTGACATTTACCCCTTCAAGCACAATAGGCTTGCGAACATCACAGCGAATGAATGTTGAAGCCAACTTTTGCCCCTTGCGCAATGCAGACTTATAATCCTTCACACTAGGCAACGGTGTACCCGGCTCTACTATATCAAGATTATATACATTACATTCTGGGTGCAATTCTTGGAGCAGGTTGGTCAGGTGGGTACCTATAAAGCCAGTCCCACCTGTTATAAAATAGTTCATACCCAATTATTTATTAAATTCTTTATATTTCTCCTCTACAAATTCTTTTATTTCCCTTTTAAACCGTTCCTCTGAAAATCTTTCTGCCCAACTACGGCAATCCTCGTATTTGAAAGGAGCATTCCCCATCGTTTCAAACTCTTTCACTGCATTTACTATGGCATCGGCCGTCTGCTCATAAAAAAACATTCCGGTTTTTCCATCACAGACCGTTTCCAATGAACCTCCATGCCCATAAGCTATCACAGGGGTACCACAGGCTTCAGCCTCTATAGGAATCATACCGAAATCTTCATCTGCTGCAAAAATAAAAGCCTTGGCATGTTGCATCTTCTCTTTCAGCACATTAAAAGGTTGATAGCCCATCACTGTAATATTTTCATTGGCCAATTCTTTATAATTCTTCAAATTTGGTCCTCCTCCAATTACGATCAATTTCTTATCGGGCATCCTATTGAAGGCTTCAATGATGATGTCTATCTTCTTATATGCTACAAGTCTGCTACTCGCCAAATAGTAGTTCTCTTTATCACTGCAATATTCAAAGTTCGAAATATCAATATTAGGGTGAATCGTCACAGAGTTCCTGCGATAAGTTTCTTTGATGCGCCTTCCCACATAATCTGAATTACTGATAAAATAGTCCACACGAAAGCTGGAAAGCATATCCCACTTCCTGACATTGTGTAACATATACCTTACAAGCCAGCTCTTGAAACCTTTAGCCAGATTGGCTTCTTCCAAATATTCATTATACATATCCCATACATAACGAATGGGAGAATGGCAGTAACAAATATGCAACTGGTCGGCTTTTGTCAGTACTCCCTTTGCCACCGCATGACTTGAAGATATAATCACATCATACCCGCGCAAATCAAATTGTTCTATTGCAAAAGGAAACAAGGGAAGATATGCTCGATGCTTCTTTATCCCCAACGGCATCTTTTGGATAAAAGATGTATGTACTCTTTTCCAATCAATCCCCAATTCATCACAGACTTCTTTCTTGGCTACCAACGTAAATATATCTACATTTGGAAACACATCAGCTATAGCTTTGACCACTTTGTCGGAACCTCCAACGGTTACTAACCATTCTTGAATAATCGCTATTTTCATACAATAAAGATTTTCAAAATAGTAGATTTAAACAAATCGTAATCAAAGAGAGAAACACTCTGATAGGATTCTTCTGCCAGCTTATTGTATAAAACTTTATCCTTAACCATCATTTCAATATATTGCTTTATGCTAAAAAAATCTCCAACAGGAACAAGGAACCCGTCAATACCATTCCTTATAATTTCTGCCTGACCACCAAGATTAGTTACTATTGCAGGTATTCCTACACTCTTAGCTTCAACAAGCACTAATGGCAAAGCTTCAGGAATAATAGTCGGCACAACTACAATATCAATAGATTCATACAGTTCATTCATTATATTTTCACTAAATCCCATAAATTTCACTTTACCATTTGATAATGTTTCCAAAGTATCATGTAGAGGTCCTTCACCATATAATCTAAATTCAATAGGAAGTTTTTCCGAAGTTTTATCAGCAGCCTTAATATAATATTCAAATCCTTTTATCTTGATAAGACTTCCCATCGCTGCCACTACAAATTTGTCTCTATTTTTACGGCCTTTAAAACCTTTATTATTAATGTTAGGGTTGTACAGCAAAATTTTATTCGGTAATTTAATGGTATCATACACTGCTTTTGAAACACATAAAGACATCTCAGCCTTTTTCAAACAAGATCTATATAAAAAATAAAATATTGATTTCGTATTTTCAACTAAATGAGCATGATATATGAATGGGACACCATATATTACTTTCATCATATATGCATACAGTAATCCTTTCTTTGTCGTAACATAAATCAATGTTTGCTTAGTAACATGATATTTAATCTTTCCCAAATTTCCAGGAAAGAAACACGTCAACACCACCAAATCTAATAACCAATTCAAATACTTAAAAGGGAAAAAGAAACTTCGACCTTTTAGCAATATTTTAGAAGAGTCCGGAAACTTTTCATTTATCATCTGTTCAAAACGAGTGCCTTTTGCAAAATCTACAAATACAAGTTCACAAGTTTTACTCAAAATCTCAGCTACTTGTAAAGTTATTTTTTGACCTCCACCAAAATTTACCTTACCGGAATTCTCTATAATTATAATTCGACTCATAAACGCATCTCTTTTTGCAATTTTCTCATATCTTTATCCTTATTAACTCCCCAAAGTCGCTTTATAAAGCGACTTCCCGAGTCACATAAATCATAATAAATTCGTATCCATTGTGTATGCATAAAATAGTCCAATAACAAAGTGCTTCCAATTCTCCTCTTAATTCTCATCAAACTTAGTATAGGGCCAATAAGATTCATCCAATATTTAGCATCAATATAATTATCCTTCAGTATTAAATTGAATTTACGTGCAACAAATATTCTCGCCTCAATATTAGAAATATTTATTTGGGTACAAATAGAACCAGAACGTATAGTACAACAATACAAAACTCTTTTATCTATTTTCAACTTTGTTGCATATAGACCTGTCTCTTATACACATCTCCGAGCCCACGAGACGGAGCTACATCT